>ULNH01011399.1_pt1 | contig 18230 bp, 18 predicted proteins | sample 1951871 | NCBI WGS metagenome assembly ULNH01 (sample SAMEA4835572, study PRJEB28245) | human gut metagenome | biome: gut microbiome; material: fecal sample | place: Denmark | collected 2008 | reverse complement strand
CAATCCCTATCAAAAGCATATACGCTACCCTATGGCAAACGAACACGGAAATAAGTTTATAATTACCGTAAACGATTTGTTATCGTCAGAAATGTCTATACATAAAGCGTATCAAGGCAACACATTCTTTTCAAAAGAGCGGTATTCGACGGCAGAAAATGCGCTTTTGAAATTGAAAGATAACCCGATTGATAACGCAAAAGCAATTTTAAGCGGCAAATGCGGTTTTATGTGTCAATACGAAAAACGGATGAATTTTGAAACTATTTGGGCATCAATTTTTAACTTATCCGATTTATCCGTTTATCGTGCAGAGGACAACCCCTCAAAATGTTCTTTTATAAACGATAGTCGATTAAAGATTTGTTCGGAGAAATCATAATTTTCTCCTCGTCATGCCAGATTGTGATTGTACACTTTAAAAGCTATCGACATAATAATTATACCCGATTGCTTGCAATAATACCGTACGAACAGTTGTACTTTCTCTTCAAAAGAGAAGTTCAGGAACCTATAGCAACAGAGCCGAAAACGTGAGCGGCGTTCTGCCGACGGATAACGGCGGTATAAGACGTTCACAATACATGGGAATTCCCGTAAACAAATTTGTGGAAGAATTAAAAAAAACGCCTACACTCATAGAGATTGCAGACGATGGAAAAATGCCTTTCTAATTCCGTTCGGGTAAGTTCTTGGGTGGGCTTTATCAAATTATTTAGGGGGAACAAATTTGAAAAATGCAAAGGCATTGCCGCTTGGAATAAGCGTGATTTACTTTAACGACGAAAGCAGAAATATATATGCCGATTTGCCGCCGAATAAAGAACAAGCAAAACGGCTGTCAAAGCGGATCTATAAAGACGCAATGACAGCCGTTTGCACGGAGCAAACTAACGGCAAGACATTATTTTAAATTGTTTAACACAGACCTCTTCAATTGTATAAGTCTTTATTACGGTAGCTAATCAAAGATTGTTGAAATACATTTTATGATTTATCATTTTCATTCAGATATTTACTTATGTTTTGTATGAATTCGTAGTCTTTGTGGGAAAATGCTAAATAATCATCATGGACTTCATATTCATATTCTTTAATTCGTTCAATATTGTTTATACGTTTTAGTAAACAAGCAAAAATAAACATAAATTCAAGACTAGTATATACCAATAAATCTTCATTTTCTGGATATTGAATAATACTATTTAATAATTCAAATGACTTTGTTCTTGCTTTAGTAGATTGAAAAAATTTTTCATCTAAAACCAAGTTATGCGCACAATCATTACGTATTTTTCTGAATAATTGCAAATCATTAAAAAGATTTTTTGAAATTAGTCCTAGCGAATAGGCTATATTAATTTTCGCAGAAAAAGTGCCTAATGCGCCTTGTGGAGCAAACAATTCCTTAATGTTTTTACCCTTTACAAAAAATTTTGTCAAAAGACTTTTTAAAACTTCATCAATCAAAGCGGTTGCAGTAATAATGCTAGAACGCACAGGTTTACGACCAATCTCATCGATTATTTTTCTCAAAGTTGCATCCATAATGTACCTCTTTTCATTTGTTTTATTATTAATGTAGACAAATAATAGATATAGACTGCCAATCTATTGCTTTTGGATGTTAGAATAATTCAAACAACTCTTTATAGCTTTTGACCAATTGCTTTATTATTTTTTGGACATAGCTAAATGTATGCCGCATTTATTACAAGAAATGCCATAGGTTGTAGGTATAAGAGTTTGCCCGCTAAATAGTTCTTCTGTTCCTCTTTCGATGACACCATATATCATAGGAATTTGCAAACCATGCTCATATAAACAATTCAAACAAAAACGTATTTCATTTCCTTCGGCATCCTTAACACCGTCAAGTGTATAAAATCCATTCCTAACTTTTGCTCTTTTCTTTATATCGGCAATATCATCTATACTTCTTAATTTATCTTTTAATTCACCATTTTTCTCCAACAACTCTAAATAGTCCGTATAAAGCTCCTTCAATATACCTGTAAGTTCAACGTTTTGTATTACCTCTGGCAAAGCTAATGCTTTCCTAAACATTTCTATTTTAGCCATAATTTTTCTCCTTATAAAGTGAGTTGTATATAATAATTATAGCAAAAAATAATAGAAAGGTCAATAAGGTCTGTTAAAATAAAACGGCTGTCAAAGCGAATCTATAAAGACGCAATGATAGTCGTTTGCGCGGAATAAGCCGAAGTCGATGCGTTAGCACCGCCCCACGACTAATTGTTTGCCGTATAGCGGATAATCTGAAAGCGGCAAATCGACTTGGCAATAGTATTCCGTTCTGTTTATCTGATATAATACGGTGTGCGTTTTTGCGGCTTTCACATCAACCAAAAATAAAAACGGAATCGCATTTTTGTGCGGTTCCGTTTTTCGTTGTGCGTGTATTTTGACTTTTTGTTACCAGACTGAACGCCTCTGTTAACCTCACAAAAGTGTCAAGACAAATTTCCGACTTTTTGTTTTTGTGGTTTTGAAACAACTGCGGTTTGGCTTTATGCCCGTACTTTACCGTTGCACTACTTACAATTTGAAGTTGCCGTCATTTTTATTTTTGCAAAAAGTGCAGTAAGTTATTGTTTGGCTTGCCACTCGCTTAACGTTGCCTTTTACTCACATTGCAGTTTGCCGTTTGGTACATTGTGCGCAGGTTGCGTCAGGTTGATTTCTGACAACGGTTGACATTGTTGCAGATTTCAACGACACTTTTACACTGCAAAAAAACAAAAAGGCAAAATTTCTGCCTTTTGTTTTTGTTGTTGTAAACAACTGCGGTTTGCCGTTTGGCACATTGTGCGCTGGTTGCGTCAGGTTGATTGCTTTGCCACTGTTGCCGTGGAAGAAGCGGATTTTATTTGTTCCTTGTTGAATTGCAACATGTACAGTTCGTAGTAGCGTCCTTTGTGCTTCAACAGTTGGTCGTGGTTGCCCTGTTCGATTATTTCACCGTGCGAAAGCACTATTATGTTGTCGGCGTGCTGAATTGTGGAAAGACGGTGCGCCACAATCAGCATGGTTCCGACGTTCATCATCTTGGAAAGGGAATCCTGAATCAGCACTTCCGTTTCCGTGTCGATGTTGGCTGTCGCCTCGTCCAGAATCATTACCTCGGGACGGTGAATTATCGTGCGGGCAAAGGAAAGCAACTGACGTTGTCCTGCGGAAAAGTTGTTGCCCCGTTCACGCACTTCTTCGTCCAGCCCGTGGGAAAGTTTGTCGATAAACTTGTCGGCATTGACGTACTTGCACGCCTGCAAAATTTGCTCGTCGGTGAATTCCTCGTCACGAAGCACAATGTTGCTGCGAATTGTCCCTGCAAACAGGAATACGTCCTGCAACATTTGTCCGAAGTGCCTGCGCAAATTGCTTATTTTGATGTGACGGATGTTTATTCCGTCCAACAGAATTTCGCCCTTTTGAATGTCGTAGTTGCGGCACAGCAACGACAAAATTGTAGTTTTGCCGCTTCCCGTTGCTCCGACAAACGCCACAGTCTGTTTGGCGTCGATGTGGAAACTGACGTCTTTCAAAATCCATTCGCCTTCGTTGTAGGCAAACCAAACGTGTTTGAACTCTATTTCGCCACGCACTTTTTCCAACTCGATGGCGTCGGGCTCGTCCACCACGTCGGGCTGAATGTCCATAATGGTGAAAATCTTTTCCGCCGACGCAAAAGCCGATTGCAAACGGTGGAACTGCTCGGCAAGGTTCTGAATGGGGTTGAAAAACTTGGAAATGTACATGTAGAACGCCACGATTGTTTCGCTGGTTACCACCTGTCCCATAAAGTTGATGTTGTCCAGATACCCCTTACTTCCCAAAAAGAACAGGCACAGTACGGATGAAATGTACAGCATGTACACTGCGGGACGGAAAATACCAAACACAAAAATCTGCTCACGCTTGGCCTTGTACAATTTTTTGCTTTTGGCGGTGAATTCTTCCATTTTGCTTTCTTCACGGTTGAAAATCTGAATGACTTTCATGCCGGAAAGGTTTTCCGAAAGGAAGGTGTTTACATCGGTGTAGCCGTCCTTAACCTTGCGGAACGCCCTGCGTGAAAATTTGCGGAAAATTACCGTGAACAGCAACACGAAAGGTACAAAACACAGCACCATCAACGTCAGCATGTAATTGACGCACAGCATTGCCACAAAAACGCCGATAATTACGAAACAGTTTTTGACGAGATTGACCAAAAGCCCCGTGAACATCATGGAAATGGCGTTGGTGTCGTTGGTGACACGTGTTACCAACGTTCCCACAGGTATCTGCACAAGTTGCGCATGCGAAAGACTTTCGATGTGTTTGAAAGCGTCCTCACGCAACGTAGAAATTATTTTTTGCCCCGTGATTTGCAACAGTATCGACTGTGCGTAGTTGCTGGCAAGGGATACGATAAGAATACTTGCGTACAGCGCTACACGCCACACAAGGTCGTTAAGCAAAAAGTCGCTTTTCACAAGTTTCTCGATGTCGGAAACAAGCAACGGGGAAACAATGTCGTAGGTGATGGTGAGAAGCATCAAAAATCCCACAATCACAAAATTTTTCCAATAGGGTTTGGCGTAGGCAAGCAACCGTTTCATAAGGTCGCCGTCCTTCATCTTTCTGTCAAAGCCTATCGCCGTTTTTTTGTCCTTAACGGAAGCGTAGGCAATGATGATAAAGGTGGAAAACACTCCCAAAATTGCGCCTACAATCAGAAGGGGAAGATACTCTTTCATTACATACCCTCCTTTTCTTCTTCAAGTTTTTGCAATTCCACCATGTTTTTGTAGTCGGGGCATTGCTCTATCAGCTGCTCGTGGGTGCCGAACCCCACCACCTTGCCTCCGTCCATGTACAGCACCTTGTCCATGTTGCGTACTGTGGAAACACGGTGGGCAATGAGAATTGTCGTTTTGCCAAGGCGGCTTTCTTTCAGGTTGGAGAGAATTACCTTTTCCGTGTCGGTATCCACGGCGGAAACGGAGTCGTCCAAAATGAGAATGGGCGCATCTTTGATTAACGCACGGGCAATCGAGATACGCTGTTTCTGACCGCCGGAAACGGTAACGCCATGCTCACCCAAAACAGTGTCGTAACCGTGCTGGAACTCGGAAATGTTGTCGTCCACGTCGGCAAGTTGTGCCGAACGTATTATCTTGCGCATGTCCGCCTTGCCTGTGGCAAAGGCAATGTTGTTGGCTATTGTGTCGCCGAAAAGATAGTTGTCCTGCGGCACATAGGCGCAAAAGTTGCGCAGACTTTTTATCGTGATGTCGTTGACATCCTTGCCGTCCACAAACAATGTGCCGTCGGGCACGTTGTAGCACCGCAAAATTAGGTCGGCAACGGTGGTTTTTCCGCAACCCGTCTTGCCTATTACGCCGATACTTTCACCTGCCTGTATCTTGAAGGAAACGTTTATCAAAGCGTCGTAGTCGGCGTCGGGATGGCGGAATGTGAGGTTGCGAAACTCTATTTCGCCGTCGACTTTTTCCACCGCCGTTGCCGTGGGTTTGTCGATAACTTCGTTTTTGGTGTCCAACAGTTCCGAAACACGGTTGAGCGACGCTTTGCCACGTGAAGTCATGTCGATGAGGTCGGTTATTGCCATTATCGGCCAAACAATGGAATTGAAGTAGCCGATGAATTCCATCAGTTGCCCCGAATCGAACTTTTTGAGGTACACAAGGTAACCGCCGTAGCCCAAAATTACGCAAATTACCGATTCAACAAAAAGGGTAACGCAAATGTTGAGCAGAGTGCTGATTTTGGTGTAGGCGACGTTAGCTTTTTCGTTTTTCTTGTTGAGCCAACGGAATGCCAACAATTCCTTGAATTCCTTGACAAACGCTTTGATGACGGCAATGCCGGAAAAACTTTCCTGAGCAAAGTCGGAAAGGTCGGAAAACGCCTGCTGGCGTGCGTCCCACTTCATGGTTATGTACTTGCCCACTATTATTCCTATTGCCAACATCAACGCCATCGGTATCAGGGAAAACAGCGTAAGTTTCCAATCCATCTGGAACATTTTGTACATGGACATTCCACCGAGGAACAGCGCATCGCATGCCATCATTACGCCCCACCCGAAACACTCCTGCAAGGTGTCCAGATCGTTGGTGAACAGCGACATGAGATTTCCCACTTTGTTGCGTTGGTAAAACTGCACGGGAAGTGTTTTGCAGTGATTGAACATTCTGTCACGCAAACCCTGTTCCACCTTTACGCCGGGAATGAAAAAGCAAATTCGCCATGTGAAACGTCCCAAAACGATGATAACTATCACCACGAACAAAGGCGAACAAATTTCATTCCACAAATAGTTGGCGTCAAACGGTACAGAAACGCCGTCCACCACCACAAAACCATTGTTGATGCCGTTTATTACATTGCCGTACAATTCGGGAATTTTCAACTGAAAGTAGTCCACGGCAATAAGAGCGCACAAGCCCAATATCAGCAGCGGCGCATATCGCACATAATACTTGTTGATGTATTTGCCCAGAATCATAAAAAATCTCCTCGCAAAGGGTGAAAGTAAACGGTTACTGTTAAAAATAAATATAAGTATCATTAAACCACACAATATTGTTTTTGGCAAATATTTTTAACTGCAAAAATCCTTTTTTTGAAACAAAAAACGCCTTGCCGAAACACTTTTTTGTTTTTCAGGAATTGTACACACAAGATAAATTTGACAGAAATGTACTACCGCAACAAATTTTGAAACAAAAAAACACTAGTGCGCACAAAAAAGCGTCCTTTTTGTACGCAAAAAATGTTTTGGAAAAGTTTGCCGTTACTTACAGTTTCAGAGTCCCGAAAGACTTTCAACAGACACCGAACGGCAACACGGCGGGAAAATTCAAAGGCATTTTGCACGCAGGAGTGAGTGCGGAATTAAATTCAACAGTAATTTACCTGCATAAGTGCATGGCAAACGTTTGCTTAATTGACCTTTTGCCACTCGTCATGTGCAAAAAACACACTACCGTACATAAAAAATGCGTACCTTTGGGTACGCAAAAATTATTTCGGAAAAGTTTGCCGTTACTACTGTTTCAGAGTTCCGAAAAACTCTTGAACAGACACCGAACGGCAACACGGTGGGAAATTCAAAGGCATTTTGCACGTAGCGGTGAAGGGCAGAATGAAATTCAACGGCAAACATGCGTGCGTGAATGTCAAACGTTTACTTAATTGACCTTTTGCCTCTCGTCATGTGCAAAAAACACACTACCGTACATAAAAAATGCGTACATTTGGGTACGCAAAAATTGTTTCGGAAAAGTTTGCCGTTACTTACAGTTTCAACAGCTCCGAAAGACTTTTCAACGGCGAAAAACTGTGGGCAATGTATCTTCCGCACACTTGAAGCGCCTGTTTGGAAAGGGAATCGGCAACGTTGAGATTTTTGATTTTTTCCATAGGCAGGCTTTCCACCATTTTGCAAAGCGAAACTACGGCGCTATCCACCCTGACGCTGTCGGCACTGCGGCAACCGTCGCAAATCACGCCGCCACGCTGACTGTCCAGAAACAACGGCACGTTGCTTGCTCCGCACACCGAACATTTGGAAAAATCCAAAGAAAAGCCTTCCAATTTCAAAAATTCCAAAATAAATTTGAGGGTTATCAGCAGTGCGTTGACGCCGCCAAGCAACTGCTCCAACGCTTTCAGCAATGTTACAAACACGCCTGCGTCCGCTTCGCCCTCCTCCGTGTAGTTGACGATACATTCGGCAATGACACAAGCGGCAAAGTAGGCAAAAACGTCTTCTCGCAGTTCGTAGAAACTGTGCAGTTGCTCGCACGTCTTCAATGTGAAACGTGTGCCGTTTTGTGCAAGTTCGTACTGACCGAAACAAAACTGGTCGCAAGCAAACTTCAACTTTGCGCCGCCCTTTCGTACGCCCTTTGCATGCACGGATATTTTGCCCTGTTCCAAAGAATACAGGCACACCAATTTATCGTTTTCTTTGTAGTCGGTGGCTTTCAGCGCCACCGCTTTTGTCGTTACGTCCATTTGAAAGTTCCCTGTACAACCTGTAATAGGCGGGATTGCCCGTTTCCTCAAACAATTTCCAAACAATGTCTTTCATTTTGCAAACTCCTTTTGCCGTGGGAAACTTCCGTAACGGTTACCATTAGTTTGCTTTTTTGAAAGTGTCTTTATACAAAAGCGAAAAATACACGGCAACATTTGCTGTCGCACTACTTGCGATTGGAATACCCCAACTCGTTGAGTACCGAAGGATTGTTGCGCCAATCTTCCTTGACCTTTACCCAAAGCGTGAGGTACACGCCTGCGTCCAGCATTTTTTCTATGCTTTCCCTTGCGTGCGTGCCTATTGCCTTTATCATTGCGCCCTGTTTGCCCAAGACGATGGGTTTGTGTGAAGCCTTTTCCACCAGCACTGTGGCGTCGATATCCCAAGTTGAGCCGTCCCACTGCATTTTGTTTATTACTACTCCTATGCCGTGGGGAATTTCCTTTTCACAACTCAAAAGCACCTTTTCACGTATTATTTCGCACACAAGGTAACGCTGGCTTTTGTCGGTAACGTCGTCTTCTTCAAAGTACATTTCACTTCCCGTGAGGTACTTTTTCAACGCTTCTCGCAGTTCGTCCACGCCCTTGTTGCGTTTTGCGGAAACGCAGTACACTTCCGCAATGCCGTCGATTTCGTTGAGTTTTTGCAATTCGGGCATTAGTTTCGGCGGTTGCGTGATGTCGATTTTCGTTACCGCCACCACAACAGGTACGCCTTTACGCAGGTACTTTCTTATCTGTGCAAGTTCCTTTTCGTTTATGCCGTCGTGTCCGTCCACCACGGTGAGAATACAGTCCACGTCGGCAACGGCGTTGTCGATGCTTTTGAGCATGTAGTCGCCCAAGGCATTTTGACTTTTCAAAAAGCCGGGAGTGTCCACAAACACAATCTGGCTGTCCTCGTCCGTCCAGATGCCCATTATGCTGTCTCGTGTGGTTTGCGGCTTAGGAGAAACAATGGAAACCTTTTGTCTGATAAGCGCATTAAGCAATGTGGACTTGCCTGCATTGGCAAGTCCCACAATGGCAATGAAACCGGTTTTTCTCATACTAATCCCTCGTTACCCCTGCCTTGTCCAAAATTTCTTTTTGCAAGAATGTCATTTGTTTTTCATCTTCGGCGTTCATGTGGTCGTAGCCCAACAGATGAAGCAATCCGTGCAGGGAAAGAAAACAAATTTCCCTTTTCAGACTGTGTCCGTAGTTTTCCGCCTGTTCCTTGGCACGTTGCAGACAAATTACCACGTCGCCGATGTTGAGTCTGCCCGTTTGAGGGTCGGTATCTTGCGGAAAAGCAGATACGTCCACCGCTTTCCGTTGCAAATCCACCGTGGGAAAGGAAAGCACGTCCGTTACCGAATCCACACTGCGAAAACGGCTGTTGAGGTCTTTTATTTCCTCTTCGCCCACTATCGAGAGGGACATTTCCAACTGTTTGGAGGGTTGTCCCAAACGTCTGAGGGCGCATTCCAACACTTTTTTGACGGCAAATCTCTTTGTGCCTATGTTTGTGAACAGAATTTTCATTTGTCGCCTTCCATTTTGATTTCAGGGTACTTGATGCGTTTGTGACGTATTCCCAAAAACGTGGTGATGATGGTACTTTTGATGATGTCTATTTCCTTCATTGTTATGTCGCAGTTGGAAAACTGCTCGAAGGTGAGACGCTCGTTGACAATGTCGTCCACGATTTTTTCCGCCTTGGACTTGTCGCCGCTGGCACGCAAAGCCGCTTCCGAAGCGTCGCAAATCATAAGTATTGCGGAAATTTTACTTGTCGGTTTGGGACCGTCGTAGCAGTAGCCGTCGTAAGGCAAATCGCCGTCGGTGTATTTTTTGGCTTTGTAATAGAAAAATTTCAGCGGCATTGTGCCGTGATGTTCCATTATCGCAGCCTGCACTTCCTTGGGAAGGTCGTACTCCTTGGCAATGGCAAGACCGTTTACAGTGTGCAACTTTATCATGTTTACGCTGGCTTCCGGCGTCATTGCGTCGTGAGGGTTGATTCCTCCCAACTGGTTTTCGGAAAAGTAGGACGGGTTGCGCATTTTTCCTATGTCGTGGTAGTAGGCGGCAGCCCTTGCCATAACTGCGCTTTGCCCTATCGCCATTGCGCACGCTTCTACATAGGTGGCAACGGTAAGACTGTGGTTGTAGGTGCCGGGGGCTTTTTCAAACAGTTTTTGCATCAGTTCGTTGTCACTGGAAGCAATTTCCGAAAAACGGAAAACGGAAGAAACCTTGAAAAGTTTTTCAAACACAGGCACCAGCATAAACATCAGCATAACGCCGATGATACCGCTGGCAAATGCCAACGCCGCTTTTATGCCGAGGTTTGCCCACGACCAGTTGTCGTCAAACATTATGCAACTTATCGCCGTGCAAAGAGCCGCAATAAGTCCCAGGAAAATTCCCACCGAAATGTAACGCAAACGACGGTAGTCCTTGCCCAGAATGTAGGATGCAAACACCATCTGCACCACTCCGCCAAACAGCAGATAGAAGTAACTTTCCGTGCTTACGGTGGCATTTGTCTGCCAGTTGACGCCCTGCATAAAGTACAGCATCACCAACACGAAGTTGGCGAAAAATCCGCTTTTGCCCGACACTATCAGCGACAGAATAAGCGAAGACAGCGCAAAAGGCGCAAGGTAGATTCCGTAAGTGTCCCACATGGACAGCAACTGTATGGCAATGTAGTTTATCACCATCGTGGAAAACATTGCCACTGTGTTGCGCCTTGCTTCCATTGTCTTTCTGTCGGCAAAGTAACAGTACAATGCCAGCGATACAAGCAACAGTGCCGTTGCAATGAGTTGAACTGCAATTTTTGCACCGCTGTCCGTCTTTGCCAATTCCCAGTTGGTTCCTATTGCAAATGCGGAAAACAAAATGAAGGCAACAACGTAGTAAAACACAATCTGTTTCCACTTTATGTTGTTTATCTGTTTTTGTTTTTTAGCCATCGAATTATTTTTCCTCGTTGTTTTCGTACGCCTTGACAATTTGCTGCACAAGCGGATGGCGTACTACGTCTTTTTCCGACAGTCGGATGATTCCTATGTCGTTGATGTCTTTCAATATCTTTACAGCGTGTTTAAGTCCCGAAGTGTGCCCTGCGGGAAGGTCGATCTGCGTGAGATCGCCGGTTATCACCATTTTACTGTTTTCGCCCAATCTTGTCAAAAACATTTTTATCTGTTCTTTTGTGGTGTTTTGCGCTTCGTCCAAAATGACGTAGGCGTTGGACAGCGTGCGTCCCCTCATGTACGCCAACGGCGCAATTTCTATCGTGCCACGTTCCATCATTTTGGAAAAGGAATCCAACCCCAGCATTTCCTGCAAAGCGTCGTACAGAGGACGCAGATAGGGGTTGACTTTTTCCTGCAAATCGCCGGGCAAAAAGCCCAACTTCTCCCCCGCTTCCACTGCCGGTCGGGTGAGAATAATCTTTTCCACCTGTTTTTCCTTGTAGGCGTTGACTGCTATTGCCACGGCAAGGTAGGTTTTGCCCGTACCTGCGGGACCGATGCCGAAAGTTATTGTTTTCTTTTTGAGCAAATCGACGTACTTCTTTTGTCCTACCGTTTTGCTTTTGATGGGTTTGCCCTTGTTGGTGATGGCAACGACGTCGTTCAACAACTCGTCCACCTCGTCCAGTCTGCCGTCTTTGGCGCAACCGCAAAGGTAATTGACCCTTCCTATGTCCACCGCTTCGCCCGAATAGATGAAACTGCGCAACTTGTTGAGTACTGCAAGGGCACGTTCCACGTCCCTGTCCTCGCCCATAAGTTGACTTTGCCCGTCCTGCATTACCACCTTGACGTCGAAACATTCGCACACAGCCCTGATGTTTTCGTCAAAGGCACCGAAAAGTTTGATGAGTTCGTCCAACGATTCCACTTCTATCTTTTTTGTAACAGTCAAATTGACCTCCTATCGTACATGCCTTTCGCCGTAAACGGTGGCGTACACTCCCTGCGCCGTAACGTCGTACACCGTGTCCGTTACGGTGAAATCTGCCTGTTGCAACGCCTGTTGCAACGCCTGCTCCTGCAGTTGGAGCAAACATTCCTCCAACGTGGCGGCACGTGTTACCGTTGCCGTCTCGAAACAAACCACCCTTTCCACCGTTATGCCCAACGGATACAACACAACAGACGTGCGTTGCTCTCTCCACGAAGCGAAACCGCAGCCGAAACCGTAGTTTTTGCCAAACAGTCGCACCTCGTTGTAGACACAGGTGTTTCCCGTTTCCACCGTTTGCGTGATTGTGCCCGTGTAAGGTGCAAAACCTACGCTTTGCTGTCTTATCACCACTTCGCCCAGGGCGTACACGTCTTGCGTGGTACCGTCGTTGAAAGTTCGCAAACCGTACACAAGCACGTCGCCTTTTTTGACGGCGTCGCCCGTTTTAACCGCGCACGTTCCCTGCTCGCACAGTACAAACGTTACCGTGCCGTCGCAAGGAGCGACAATATCTCTTCGACTGTGCATGTCCACGGGCGTTTCGGCAACTTTCTTTTTGACGGCGTTTACGTACAGCACGCTTCCCTGCCTGTTGACGACGGCGTACATTGCGTCAAGAGAGTTGGCTACGCTGTTTTCCGCAGCGTCTGCGTTGAAATTCCACAAGAAACTGCCTTTACCTATGCCGCAACTTTCCAACGCCGACAGCACCTCTTCACGGGAAAAATCTCCGCTTACACGCACGTCGAAACAAATGTTGGATGCAACGAAAAGCACCAGACACAGCACCGCCAGAAAAACGGGTAGCAAAAAGTGTCTTCGGAAGAAGTCTTTCCACCCCTCAACACCTATTTTGCATATTTTTGTAATATTATAGCACTTATCTTGTAGAAAAGCAACAACCTGCCGTGAAACCCGTGAAGGAACGGTGATTTTGCACTGTTTTCCCTGTCTTTTGACATCAAAAAGGGGATATTTTTGCGAAAGAATGTTCAGTGTTCGGTTTATGTTGAGCCCTTCGAAACAAATTTCCGTGTTACTTCTTGCCATCTTGCACCGCCACGGAAAGAATTTTACCGCAAATTACCCCGCAATTTTTTTCCAGACAACGTATTTCCAGATTGTCCCCGCAAATTTCCAACATTCCCTGACGCAGGAAAAAACACACCTTTTCACGGGAGTAGAAGGCAATGCCTTTGTGCCCTTCCACTACCGCAACGGTGTTGCCGTAAACGGAATACTTTCCCCCGCTGACAACGGAGGAAAGTTCCATTCCGCAAATGTCGGATATGCACTGCAAAAAAGAATTGTTCATACCGATACTATATGACTTTATCGGCTGATTTTTTACCCTTTCACAGCAGTTTGTCTAACAAAGCGTTTACTTCCTGCAACTTTTCCTGCTTTTGTTCGTCGGCATTGAGTACACAGTGGAAAAGATGGGCTTGCAAAATTTCTTTGTTGGCTTTTGTCAGTATCGCCTGACTTGCCAAAATCTGATTGGAAACGTCCATGCAATACCTGTCTTCTTCCACCATTTTGATTATGCCGTCAAGTTGTCCTCTTGCCGTACGCAACAAACGCACGATTTTGTTTTTGTCTGCCTGCATGATTACCTCACAATTTTTCTACCGACACCACGGTGTAGTCCTGACTTTCCACTGCCTGTTTCAGTGATTGGGCAGAAACGTTTCCGCTGACCACTGCGCATTTGTCCTGCAAACTTACGGAAACTTCCTGCACGCCGTCCACGGCTTTCAACGCCTTTTCCACTCGGGAAGTGCAGTGTCCGCACATCATTCCTTCAATTTTCACCAGATATTTCACAGTTTCCTCCTTTTGGACGTCAACGTCCTTTTTTTCCGACAAATCCTCGTCGGGTTTTGATAGAATTTGGCACGAATTTTCGCAACCGTTGTTAAGAACTTTGCACGCACACTGATTTTTTCCCTGCTGTGAAGTGAGCCTTTCGGGACGGAAAAAATTGAGTGTGAGCGCATTTGTTACCACAAAAAGACTGGACAGACTCATGGCTGCTGCGGCAATCATAGGATTGAGTTTCAATGCCAACGGCGTGAGAAACAGTACGCCTGCCGCAACGGGTATTCCCAGCACGTTGTAGAAAAACGCCCAAAACAAATTCACCTTTATGTTGCGCAATGTCTTTCTGCCCAATGCAATGGCTGTCGCCACATCGTTGGGGTCGTTTTTTACAAGTATCACGTCGGCGCTGTCCACCGCTATGTCGGAGCCGTTTGCCACGGCAAATCCCACATCGGCACGTGTGAGCGCAGGTGCGTCGTTGATGCCGTCGCCCACCATCGCCGTTACTCCGCTTTGCATCATCTGAGATATTTTTTGTTCCTTCTGATCGGGAAGTACTTCGGCAAAGAAGGTGTCTATGCCCACTTTGTCGCACACGGCTTGCGCCGACAGTGCGTTGTCCCCCGTGAGCAATGCCGTTTTTACCCCCATTTTGTGCAACCTTTCCACCGCTTCGGCGGACGTTTCCTTTATTTGGTCGCCCACGCCCACAATGCCGATGACGCTGTTTTCCTGCGCCACGTACAGACAGGTCAGCGCCTGTCTGGCGTATTCGTCAGCCTTTTGCTTGAAGGAATTTTGCGTAACCTTTTGCCGTGCAAGCAATTTTTCGTTACCTACGCAGTAGGTTTTGCCAGTAACCTTTGCAACAACTCCCATGCCTGCAACCGTTTGAAATTCCGACGGTTTAGTGAGCGGTATGCCGTGCTGTTCGGCGTAGTCCACAATGGCTTTGCCCAACGGATGTTCGCTTTGTTTTTCCACACCTGCAAGTACGGAAAAGAACTCGTTTTCTTCCACCGTACATTCAAATTGTTGTACACGTGGCTGCCCTACGGTGATTGTGCCCGTCTTGTCGAACACGACGTACTTGACAGAGGCAAGCCTTTCCAAAATCTGACCGCTTTTAACAAGTATTCCGTTTTCCGCTCCCTTGCCCGTTGCAACCATGATTGCCACAGGGGTAGCAAGTCCCAATGCGCAGGGGCAGGAAATTACCAACACCGAAATGGCAAAACCAAGCGCCACGGAAAATGTCTGTCCCAGGGCAAGCCAAACGATGAGAGTTATCAGCGAAATAGCCAACACAACGGGTACAAAAATGCCGGAAATTTTGTCGGCGAGCCTTTGAATGGGCGCTTTGGACGTTCCCGCTTCTTCCACGAGGGTTATTATTTGCGACAGTACGCTGTCTTTGCCTACCGTGGTGACACGCACAAGCACAAAGCCTCCTGCGTTTACCGTGCCTCCGATAACCTTGTCGTTGGGTAATTTTTCCACAGGCAAACTTTCACCGCTTATGGCGCTTTCGTTGGCGAAACAGTTTCCTTCCGTTACAATGCCGTCGGCAGGGAAAGACATTCCGCTTTTGACGGCTACAATATCGCCCGCAACCAGACTTTTGCTGTCCACTTCCGTTTCCTTGCCGTCTTTGACAAGCAACGCTTTGTTGGGAACCAACTTACGCAACTTGTTGAGAGCGTCGCCCGTTTTCATTTTGGAACGTCCCTCGAAGTACTTGCCCAAATCCACCAAAGCCAAAATCATGGCGGACGACTCGAAGTACAATTCGTGGCGGTACAATTCCACTGTGGCAAAATCGCCCTTGCCCAAAGCGTAACTTTCAATGAACATTGTTACGATACCGTACAAAGCCCCTGCAAGGGAACCGACGGCAATAAGACTGTCCATGTTGGGGGCACGCTGAAAAAGACGCTTGAAGCCCACAATGAAGTAACTGCGGTTGACGTACCAAACCGGAATACACAGCAAAAACTGCACCAGCGCAAAAGAAAGGGCATTTTCCGTGCCTTGCAAAAAGGACGGCAAAGGCAATCCCACCATGTGTCCCATGGAAACGTACATAAGCACCACGCACATTGCCAAAGAAAACAGCAATCGGAAAAGGCTTATGCCCACGGGCTTTTTGGTTGCGGCAACAACGTTTCCCTCTGCCGACGCACCGTAGCCGGATTTTTGCACCGCAGCAATAATGTCCGCTTCGCTTGCGACTTTTTCGTCAAAACGCACAGTCATGCTGTTGGTAAGCAAACTGACGTCGGCACTTTGCACGCCCTTGACGTTTTTCACCGCCTTTTCGACGTGCGCCGAACAGGCAGAGCAGGTCATGCCCGTAACGTTAAATTTTTTCTTCATACATTCTCCTTTGAGAAAATTCGGTCTGTACTACACCCCCTCGGGGTGTGGGTATAGTATATGCAAATTTTCAGCGTTTGTCAACCGATTTTACGCAACAGACAATGAAAAATTGAAAATGCGTTCCGTAGTCTTGTTGCAGTGAGCAACAAATCGCAACAGTTGCAACAATTTGTGAGATTGTCGATTTGTTTGATTTTTCACTTCAACAAATTTTCTAACACATTTCAGCGGTAAATTTTTCCGTACCGTTTGCCTATGTTTTTTGCCGATACATTTGCTGACGTATCGGAATGTTTACAAAAGAAATTTTTGCCTTGTTGATAGTTAACGCAAGTAATTTCCGTTATACATCACCGCACGACCGCCACATACGACCACCAACGCACGATCGCCACCTCTCTGCACGCTTTGAAAATAGTCCGCAAGCAACGCTTTACTTGCAATGAACACCCCTTTGCAACGCCTTTATAAAAACGCAGTTGCCGTTTAACTGTTTTTTGTGTCTTGTAAATAGTCAACGCAAGAATTGCTCGTGATACACCACTCACGACCACCACATACGACCACCAATGCACAACCGCCACATACGACCACCACCGCACTGCACGCTTTGAAAACAGACCGCAAGCAACGCTTTACTTGCAATGAACACCCCTTTGCAACGCCTCTACTTAAACGCCACAAAAAAGCACAAATTCAAATTGCGCCGACAGGTAAACAAAGAAAACGACGACTTTGCTTTTTGGGTATTGTTTTTCGCCTGTTCATTTGGTAAAATAAAAAAAGAGGTTTTTTTGGTATGTGCAGAAAAAAAGAAAAACGCAAATTTAATTGGAAAGTTTTTGCGGCAGTTGTAGGGTGTATTCTCGTGGTCTACCTTGTGATTGCGGTTTTGCCACGCCCTCAAAGCAGACAAACAAACGATTTTGTCATAAAACAGGGGTCGCAACCGCTACTTATTGCACACGGCGGCGGAAACAGAGAATTTCCCGACAACACATTGGAGGCGTGCTACAATGCATACAGCGTCAACCCCGAAGTAATGTTGGAAATGGATGTTTCCATAACAAAGGACGGCGTAATAATAATGTCACACGACACCACTTTGGACTACCGCACCAACGCCCGTGGAGCAATAGCCGACTGGAACTACACCGATTTGGTGGCGCAACGTGTGGACTTTTCCTACCTAAACCGCAAGGAAAACGGTGAGGTTGTACAAGAAATAAAATACACCGATTACCGAGGCGTAGAGGTGACGCCTCTCGATGTGCAGTACCCCGCAGGCGTTTCCGCAAGGGACAGGGAAATTTTCCCCGTAACACGGCTGACGGACGTACTTGACACCTTTCCGGAAAATACGGTGAATGTGGAAATAAAGCAGGACGGAGAAACGGGAATACATGCCTTGCATGCCGTGGTGAAAATTTTGGAAGAATATGACGCTTTCGACAGAGTTGTGCTGGCTTCCTTCCACAGAGAAATTTACAAAGAAATTAAAAACATAGTTAAAAATCAACACCCCGAGATGCTTTGCTCGCCGGAATACGTAGGCGTAGGAACACTGCTTATTTCAGGTGCGCTTAAACTTGACGCCCTGTACAACGAACCTGTTGCCGTGCTGCAAATACCTATGTCGCAGGAATTGAAGGGAATAAAAATAAAACTGGACAAAAAATGGTTTGTGGAAACTGCACATATGCACAACATTGCAGTGCATTTCTGGACAATAGACGATGAAGAGGACATGCGACACCTGATTGAAATAGGCGCAGACGGAATAATGACAAATCTTCCGCACAAATTGCAGGAAGTTTACGACAGTGTGTTTGCGTGAATCGGTTGACGCAGGCAAATTTCCGATGCAAAACAGTCTTTTGTTGAGGAAATCCACCTGAAAACGCAGTAAGTCAAATTTTTTCTCAGCAAGACAAGACGGGAACGCACTACCTGAAAATACAATCAAACATTGCAAGCCG
>ULNH01002193.1_pt1 | contig 18468 bp, 9 predicted proteins | sample 1951871 | NCBI WGS metagenome assembly ULNH01 (sample SAMEA4835572, study PRJEB28245) | human gut metagenome | biome: gut microbiome; material: fecal sample | place: Denmark | collected 2008 | reverse complement strand
CTGAACGGAAGTTTGCAAAACGAACGGGAAAAGTTGTTGCAGGGCTCGAAAAAAGAAGCGGAAAAAATAGTGGAAAAAGCCAAAGAACAGGCTGATGAAATTATTGCTGAAATGAAAGAGTTGCTCACCGGCAACGAAATAGCCGACAGAGATTTGTTTGCCGCACGTGCCAAAGCAAAACAACTGAAAAACATATCTTTCCAACAACAGGACAACGACGACGAAATAATTTTCACCGGCGACAAGGTGGACTTTTCCAAACTCAAAGTGGGCGACACCGTCTATTCCAACCGCCTCGGTGTGCAGGTGAAAGTCACCGATATCAAAAGCCCCAAAAGAATTACCGTGCGTTGCGGTTCTATAAGTACGGAAGTTACCGCCGACGACCTTTATTACAGCGTATCGGAAGTAAACGAAAAAACTGCTCGTACCTATGGCGGAAAATCCGCCCCCAAAACGGAAATAAACACACGAAGCATAAACAACGAGATAAATGTCATTGGTCAAACTGTGGATGAAGCGGTGTCCAACGTCGACGCGTTCATCGATCAGGCATTGCTTGCGGGGCTGAACCAAATCTGGATTATTCACGGCATGGGGACGGGACGTTTGCGTGCAGGCATACATTCCTATTTGCGAAACAACAAAAACGTTTTGGATTTCCGTCTAGGCAAATACGGCGAAGGCGAAAGCGGTGTAACGGTAGTTACGTTGAAGTAACAAAATGCCGTGCAACGACAGGCCGTGTTGCTTAAAGCACCGTTTTCTTAAAGACAAAGCACCTTTGAAAGACAATTTTTTCTTCACGGTAAATATGCCAAAATTACCAAATCGAAACATGTTTTCAGTTGGCAAGGAAGTTGTAAAGTGTTTGTAAGGGCATTTGACACAAACATATTGAAGCGAACATAAAGGAAAAAACACAGATTTTGTTGTTTTGCGATATATAAACACAAAAGTATATCAGAATACTGCATTTCGCAGAATAGTATTACAGACATAATATATGAAAATTTGTTATTTTGACAACTGTGCCACAACACGAATCGACGACGGTGTTTTGGCAAAAATAGAAGAATATCAGCGGGACAGATATTTCAATCCGTCTGCACGCAGCAGCGCAAGTTTGCTTGTTTCCAACGAAATGGCACTTTCCCGAGAAAAAATAGCCAAAAGTCTCGGGGCGCAAAACATGTCCGTCTACTTTACGTCAGGAGGCACCGAATCGGACAACATTGCGATTCTCGGCGCAGTAAAATCACGCAAAGGCAACATTGTTGCCACCATGTCGGAACATTCCGCAGTGTACAACACCTTGCTGGAACTTCAAAGCCGTGGTTACCAACTACGTTTGGCAAAAGTTTCCAACGACGGACATATAGACGTCGAAGATTTCCTTTCCAAGGTCGATGCCGACACGGTGCTTGCCTGTTTCATGCACGTCAACAACGAAACGGGTGCAATAAACGATGTAAAGGACATAAACGACAAGGTAAAAAGTAAAAATCCACGCACAATCACCTTTTCCGACGGTATTCAGGCAGTGGGGAAAATCCCCGTCAACCTTGCCAACCTCGGAGTTGACCTGTACACGCTTTCCGGACACAAATTTCACGCAGGTAAGGGATGCGGTGTACTTTTTGTGAAAAACGGGGTAAAAATATCTTCTTTGGTGTACGGTGGCGGACAGGAAAAGGGTATGCGTTCGGGGACGGAATACGTCGGCGGTGCAATCGCCTTGGGAGATGCCGTGCAGTTGGCAGTTGCCAATGTCCCGCAAAACACACAGAAGTTTTTGCATTTCAAAGAGATTATACGCAACGCAATAGCGGACGCACATTGCCGTGAACTGTGTGTGGAAAATTGCTCACCTGCAATAATGACTTTGGCGTTTGAAAATATCAAAGGCGAAGTGTTGCTTCACATGTTGGAAAGTTACGGCATAATTGTCGGCACGGGTTCGGCATGCAGTTCAAAAAATAAGCAAAGCCGCATTGCCAAAGCAATAGGACTGGAAAAGCAATTTGTGGAAGGAGTAATCCGTTTGAGTTTTTCCAAGTACAACACAGAGGATGAAGTAGTATTCCTTGCGGAAAAACTGAAAGACTGTTCGCAAGCGTTGCGTGCGACAATGTTTGGGAAGTAGTATTTACAGAACGTTTGAATATTGCGAAATTTCTGCACGTGGAATTTCGTGCTTTTCTGCAAACCGATCAAGCAAATGTGGTTTCGAACACTTTGATTTTTAACCTTCGACGTTTGTTTGAAAAAGCATTAGCCTACGTCAAATTGAAGCGTTCACGGTGTTTGCTTTGTCTAATCGCATGACCAAAAATTAGTTTGTACGGTAACTACAAACCGCCGTGTAGTAAGGCAGTTTGCAAATATTCAGCAGTTTGCAATATTTCGCCGTGAAAATGGAAACCTGTATCTTGTTTTGTTAAAACGTTTTCCCTCTTCGTCATGGCGGTCATTTTATGACAACGTTCTAAACAGACGGAATACGGAACGTTGCCGACCTGACGCCCCCATGAAAATTATTTTTGGGGTAGGCGTTGGACGAACACTAGGAAGTATACATATCAAGCAAGAATAAATTTATCATTGAAAAATTATTTCAAGGAGCAAAAATGAAAGTAGTTATCATTCGTTACTCGGAAATTCACCTGAAAGGCAACAACAAGGAATTTTTTGAAAGTGCGCTTATTTCCAATTTAAAATTTGCACTGAAAGAATTTAAGTACGATTTTGCGAGAAGCAATGCACGTTACATCATACGCAATTTCCAACAGGATAATCTTCCTCAAATCATTGACGCCGTCAAAAACGTTTTCGGCGTTCACTCTCTCAGCGTGGCGGAAGAAGTGCCTTCCAATCTGGAAGAAATTCGCAGTGCGGCAATTTCCATTGCTCCCAAGAGCGGCACTTTTAAGGTAAACACCAACCGTGCCGACAAGCGCTTCCCCATGCGTTCCATGGACGTTTCGTCAGAAATAGGGGGCGACATTCTGGATGCCAATCCATCCCTTACCGTGGACATACACCAACCGCAAACGGTAATCAACATAGACATTCGAGAAAACGGAAAAACTTTCGTGTACAGCGACGTAATAAAGGCGGTAAACGGAATGCCCGTAGGTACCGGCGGAAAGGGAATTGCAATGCTTTCGGGAGGTATTGACAGTCCCGTGGCAATTTACATGATGGCAAAGCGTGGTATGACATTGCGTGCGGTTCATTTTCACAGTTTTCCTTTCACAAGCATGCAGGCACGCCAAAAGGTGTTGGATTTGGCAAAAATCGTCAAGAAGTACACTTTGCGTATGACGGTGGACGTTGTCAGTTTTACGGAAATACAAACGGCAATACATGAAAAATGCCCCGAAGAATACATGATAACGATTATGCGCCGCTTTATGATGCGCATTGCCGAACGCTTGGCGAAACTCAACGGCGCAGGTGCCGTGATAACGGGTGAAAGTTTGGGACAGGTGGCAAGTCAGACATTGGAAAGCATCACAAGCACAAATGCAGTGGCGACAATTTCCGTGCTTCGTCCGCTTATCGGATTTGACAAGGACGACATTATTGAAATAGCACAAAAAATCGGCACATACGAAACTTCTATTTTGCCCTACGAAGATTGTTGTACTATTTTTCTTCCTAAACGTCCCGTAACAAAGCCGAGGCTTTCGGCAGTGGAAAAAGTGGAAAGCGTTTTAGACGTGGAAACTTTGGTGGAAAACGCTTTGAACAGCGTAGAATCGGTGGTAATAGAGTAGCGGTGGGTAAACACACGCATCAATTTGCATCTGTTACGTGTGTCGTTTTACGAACATATTCACCCCGACAACAGACAAGGCGTGAAAGGTTACAAAAAAACCATTTGCTGATTAAGGGAAAAGCACGAGCCGTTGATCTGTATGTCTGGGGTGGCGGTAGTAACGTTCCTCATTCCTTGCAAAATAACATGCGTCGGCGCACAAGTTACTAACCTTTCAAAAAAAAGTTTTGTCCCGACATTTAAGTTGTTTATACTATGAGAATACCGTCGGAAACATTTCTTGGTATTTGCCTGTAAATACAAAAAACTTTGAATACTACCGATAAAATTTGCCTTGTCAGACTCGGAAAAATCACCAAACACAATCAAATCGGAAAGGCGGTTTTGATTATTACAAGTGGTGCGTTAAAATAACAGACATGCTAATCTGTCGTGACAACGTCGTGTTTGGTGTATTTTGACAACTTGCAGTACTATTTACGTCGACAAGACTTCTTTGGTGCTTATTGGTGGTGCATTCAAAAAAATGACTGTTAGTTTATCTTGCAGACATCATGTATGTTGCATTTTGCCAATTTACAGAATACTATTACAGACATAACATTGAATTGCAACAAAATAAACGGCGTTAAGTGACGCATTACCGTTTGTTGTTTCAAAAAAAGCACAAAACCGATTGTGATTCCAATTTTTACCGTGAGTAATCATAAAATAAACAGCCTGCAATGTATTTACTTTGCAGGCTGTTTTTTGTAAATAACCATGTCTTTGAAGCTTTTTTAACTGAAAACTTCTAATAGCAACTCTGTTTTTGTATTAAATCCTGTTTTTTGTAATTAAAGCTTTGTTTTGTAACCGAAAACATCTAATAGCAAAAGATCAAAAAAACTTATCGGGAATACGAAACAACAACCGTTTCGGGAAACTAAGGGGTAACTTCTATCGATGCTCACCCCCACAAACAGGATTGTGTTGCAGTTGTATTTCCTTTATTTTCCCAATGACGGCAGTAGCCAGAAGTCCCAAAAGTTTTTTTCTTCCGCTTTTTTGACAATTATTTTAGGTGTAGTGTACAGCAATTCTTCGTCCTGCCAAAGTTCTGCAAAGTATTCCCCGTTTTCCACTCTTATGGTAAAGATTTCCTGTTTTTGTCCGCCGTTTACACGGTATATTTTCCAATATCTTCCCTCTGAAAGAACGGGCAACACCAGGTTTATTTGTCCGTCCACCTTTTCGGTGGTCAAAGTGTAACGGAAAATCTCTTTTTGTTGTGTTTCGGTGGGCTTGTTGTTTACATCGAACCAAAATTTTTCGCCGCTTTCCGACAGTTTTACAAGTTGATTGCCGTACAGTTGTTTTTTGTCCACAGTAAGTTGCACGACACCCTGTGGCGGTGTAAAATCGGCAGGTTTCTCTTTGCAAATTACTTCAAGAACCTTGTCGGCAAGTTGACAGGGAGCCGTTGCGCCGTTGACGCTGTTTGGCAATTCACCCCCGAAACGAAACACAAATGTGTTGGAAGTTGTGTAACCTGACACAACCGCCACAGAATTGCCTTCACTGTCACCCACAGTTCCCGTTTTGGCTGCAACCTGGAAGGGAAGATTGCCCAAAGCCCTCGCTGTGCCTTGTTTCGTTGCACATTTGAGCATGTCCGTCATAAGATACGTTGATTTTGCGTCAAACACGCTTTGAGGATGTGCAGTGTCTTTGTATAGCACCTTGTCGCCCTGCTTTACCTGCTTAATGCAACTCACTTCGTTGCACACTCCGTTGTTGGCAAGTGTGGCGTAGCACTTTGCCAACTGCAAAACAGTCATGCCTCCGTCTATATTTCCCAACGCCAAAGAAAGATTTTCTTCTCCGTGAAAGCCCATTTTCCCAAGATACTTCTTGGCAGTTTCAAGCCCCAAAGTGTTTAATGTTTTTACAGCGGGAATATTCAGACTTTTTATTACGGCGTTTTTGACGGTAGTCCAACCGTTGTATCCGTTGGCGTTGGTGGGTTTGTAACCGGAAAAATCCGTTGGCTCGTCCAAAACGGGCGACGCCTGTGTAATCAGTTTTTCACAGAGGGCGGGCGTGTAGACGGCAATGGGTTTTGCCGTGCTTCCTATTTGTTTACTGCGCATTGCGCCTTCTCCACGGAAGTAGCAAGCAAGCACTTTTCCTTGGTTATCGCAAATTACAGCGGCAATTTCCGCTTTGTTACCGTTTTTATCCAGCGTTTCGTCGTGTGAGGCGATGCCGTACAAGGTGCTTTGTATTGACGGTTCGCAGTAGGTTTCTATTACAATTTTACTGTGCAAAAGTTGTTGCTGCGACATTTTCAGTACGTTTTCCGCCTCATTTAACACCAAATTTACGTAGGTTTTTTCAAATGTGTTGTGGTAGGGGATGTACGTTATTGCTTCGTTTATTGCGGCGGAATATTCTTCATCGGTAATTACCCCTTGCTGACGCATCAACGACAGCACGGTATTTCTTCTTTTTCGGCATTTGGCGACGTTTTTGTCGGGAGCGTAACTGTTTGGCGCTTTGATCATCCCTGCAAGCAAGGCACTTTCCGCAACGGTCAGGTCGCTTGCCTTTTTGTCAAAGTAGACGTTTGCGGCATTTTCGATACCGTAGGCATTGCGTCCGAAGTAAATGGTGTTAAGGTACATTTCCAAAATTTCCTCTTTGCTGTGGCGTTTTTCCAACTGCAACGCCAGCAACATTTCATTTACTTTGCGTCTGAAATTTTTGCCGTTGTCAAGGTGCGTATTCTTTATCAGTTGTTGAGTAATGGTGGAGGCGCCTTCTTTCAATCCGCCGCTTTTTACATTGTGAAGCACTGCGCCACCAACACGTTTCAGGTCGATACCACGGTGGGAAAAGAATCTTTTGTCTTCCACGGCAACAAAAGCCATGTAGGTGTATTTGTGCAGCGAAGACAGCGGTACCTGCTTATTTTCTCCGAAATACATTGCGTCGGTAAGTTCATTGCCGCTGTTGTCGACAATTTTCAGCGAAAAACAGGCGTCGTTCAGTTTGCTTTCGTCGTAACGCACGTAGCCGTCGCTTTTTTGCAAAGCAGTGAGAAACACCAGCAAAGAAAGGGAACAAATCAAAACCGTTACGCAAAGGGAAATGGTAACTATCTTTATTACTTTTTTAGTCATAGTATTTATATTCTTTGTTGTTTGTATTTTTATATTTATTTTTCTTGAAAAATCTTAAAAAAGATAGTAAAATGTTTTTATATGTGGAAGTATGCATATGACGAGGTTCATATGCTCGGAGGTTATTTTTGAAGTACTTTATTCACACCTACGGGTGTCAGATGAACATTCATGATTCGGAAAAAATTGCAGGAATGTTGCGGCAATTGGGCTATACCGAATGCGAAAACGCCGATCAGGCAGACGTTGTGGTGTTCAACACCTGCTGCATAAGAGAAACTGCCGAAAAGAAAATTTACGGGCACATCGGACAGTTGAAAAAACTCAAACGTAAAAAACCCGAAAAAATCGTTGCTGTGTGCGGATGCATGTCGCAACAGGAAGGCGTAGCCGATATCATCAGGCAAAAATATCCCTTCGTTGACATTATTTTGGGCACCGGCAACCTTCATATGCTTAAAGATGCCGTTGTACAGGCTCAAAACCGCAAAAAATTTGTCAATACGGATTTTTGCGTGTACAACGAGGAAGATTTTTCGCAGTATCGCACAAGTTATCCCAACGCATGGGTGAACATTAACTACGGTTGCAACAACTTTTGCACCTACTGTATCGTTCCCTACGTCAGGGGACGTGAACGCAGCCGTGCTTTGGAAGACGTTCTCAAAGAAGTGAAAAGTCTGTTGGATGAAGGATACAAAGAAATTACCCTTATCGGGCAAAACGTCAATTCCTACGGAAAAGATTTGCCAAACAATGTGACTTTTGCTACATTGCTCAACGAAATAGCAAAACTTCCGGGAAAATTCCGTTTGCGTTTCATGACTTCCCACCCGAAGGACCTCACCGAAGACATAATAGACGCAATTGCCTCCTGCCCCAATATCTGCGACAACGTGCATTTGCCCGTACAAAGCGGTAGCACGGAAATTTTGCGCAAAATGAACAGGCACTACACTCGTGAAGATTACCTTGCATTAGTGGAAAAGATACGCAGTAAAATTCCCGATGTAGGCATAACGACGGACATTATGGTGGGTTTCCCCGGCGAAACGGAAGAGGATTTTTGCGACACCTTGGATTTGGTTCGCAAGGCAAAGTTCAGTTCGGCTTTCTGCTTTGTCTATTCACGCAGAAAAGGCACACCCGCCTATTCCATAGAACAGGTGCCCGACGACGTCAAACAGGACAGAATAGAACGTCTGCTTGCCTGCCAAAATGAAGTTACCAAGCAAATAAGCAAAACAATGGTGGGCAAAAGGTACGAAGTACTTGTGGAAGGGGCAAACTTCCGTTACGACAACACAATGTGCGGACGAACGGAAAGCGGAAGGCTTGTAAACTTTCACTGTGACGACAGTTACACGGGAAAATTTGTAACGGTAGAGATTGAAAGAGCAAGTTCTGCCACACTGTGGGGCAGAATTGTTACGGAGGAATAATGGCAGATTTTTCACCCATGATGAAACATTACCTCAGCGTCAAAGAGCAGTACAAAGACTGCATTTTGCTGTATCGCTTGGGCGACTTTTACGAAATGTTTTTTGAAGACGCCGAAAAAGCCAGCAAAATTCTCGATCTGACGCTGACAGGCAGAAATTGCGGTTTGCAAGAGCGTGCGCCCATGTGCGGCGTTCCCTACCACGCTGTGGACAACTACATTGCCAAACTCATCGACGCCGGACAAAAGGTAGCAATATGCGAACAACTTTCCGACCCCAAAGACAAAAGCAGAGAAATGGTGGACAGGGACGTAGTGCGTGTGATAACTCCCGGCACAGTGGTGGAAAGCGACATTCTGGAAGACAAGCGAAGCAACTACATTGCATGCGTGTGCAGCGGAGAAAAAATCGGCGTAGCCTTTTGCGACGTATCCACGGGAGAATTTTGCACGTCGGAACTTTCCGGCGACGCTTCGCAACTCAAAGATTTGCAGGAACTGCTTGTTTCCTACAAACCTGCGGAAATCATTTGTAACAATGCCGCATTGCAGCAATCATATTCGTTGGAATGTGTAAAAGCAGGGTATGTTCCGCAGTTTACGCTGTACGACGAGGAAAACTTTGACAAAAAACGTTGCCGTGAAAAAACTCTCGAACACTACAAGGTAACGACTTTGGACGGTTTCGGCTTGTCGGGCAAACAGTTTGCCGTGTGCGCATGCGGTGCATTGCTTTTCTATCTCGACGAAACGCAAAAGAGGGAACTTTCTCACCTCAGAAATATTCGCTACGTGGACAAAAACCGCTACATGTCCATAGACGTCAAAACACGTCGCAATCTGGAACTGACCGTTTCTTACAGGGAAAACAAACGTACGGGCAGTCTTTTGTGGCTTTTGGACAAAACGGAAACATCCATGGGGGCAAGAATGCTTGCCGACTGGGTAGACAGACCGCTGCAAAAAGCCTCAATGATAAATGCCCGTCTGGACGGTGTGGAAGAGTTGTTCGGAGCGTACCTCAAACGCAACAATTTGTGCAAAGCGTTGCACGGCGTGTACGATATCGAGCGACTGACGTCCAAAATTGCCTACAACAATCTTATGCCCAAAGACTGCGTAAGTCTCAAAAAATCCTTACAGGCTTTGCCTGCCGTCAAACAACTTATTTCCGACTGTCGCAGCAAAATACTCAAAGACATTTTTGTCGGCATGGATTGTCTGGAAGAGGTAGCAGACCTCTTGGAAAAAGCAATAATCGAAGACGTGCCCGTTGTTGTAAAGGACGCCGATTTCATAAAGGAAGGGTTCAATGCGCAACTTGACGAACTCTACGATTTTGCCAAAAACGGCGGTAACAAAATTGCACAGTTGGAAGAATACGAACGCAACCGCACCGGCATTCGCACGCTCAAACTGGGATACAACAAAATTTTCGGCTACTACTTTGAGGTGAGCAATTCCTTCAAAAATATGGTACCGGAAAACTTCATACGCAAACAGACCCTGACTACGGGAGAACGTTTCGTAAGTCCGGAACTGAAAGAACTTGAAGAAAAAATGCTGACGGCACTTGAAGGCAAACAACGTCTGCAAAAGAAAATTTTTGACGACATCCGCAACAATCTGTTGCAGTACATTCCGACGTTGCAGCAGACGGCTCAATGCGTGGCTGCTCTCGACTGTTTGCTTTCTTTGGCAACGGTGGCGCAAACAAACGACTACTGCAAGCCGAAAATAAACACAAAAAATACGCAACTTAACATTACCGAGGGACGCCATCCCATTGTGGAAAGTTACCTGAAACGGGACAACTTCATCACAAACGACGTACATCTTGACACGGAAGAAAACCGCACAATGGTAATTACTGGTCCCAACATGGCAGGCAAAAGCACCTATATGCGGCAAGTTGCCCTGATAACGCTTATGGCGCATATCGGGTCATTTGTGCCTGCTTCGTCGGCGGAAATTCCCATTGTAGACAAAATTTTCACCCGTGTGGGGGCAAGTGACGATTTGGCGTTCAATCAAAGCACCTTCATGGTGGAAATGGTGGAAGTTGCCAACATTCTCAACAACGCCACAACAAACAGCCTCATTATTCTGGACGAAGTGGGACGTGGCACGTCCACTTTTGACGGACTTTCCATCGCTTGGGCTGTAATGGAATACGTTTCGCAGAAAGTACGTGCAAAAACTCTTTTTGCCACACACTATCACGAACTGACGGAACTGGAAGGACGTGTGGACGGCGTGAAAAACTACCGCATCACCGTTAAAGAATTTAACGGTTCGGTAATTTTCCTGCACAAAATTGCAAGAGGGGGCGCAAACAAAAGTTTCGGCATAGAGGTTGCCAAACTTGCAGGCGTACCCCAACAGGTTTGCGACAGGGCAAAGGAAATTGTTTCCATGTTGGAGTGCAGCAACATCAGTTACAACATCGAAAATTTGCAGGAAACCATGCAAAACAGAAAAAGCAACCGCACGGCGCAGGAAGTGGCGTCCATCTTGCGGGATATCGACATAAACAGACTTTCGCCGATAGAGGCGTTTGACATTCTGAACAATCTGGTCAAGAGGGTGAAACAAAGTGATTAGTAACAGAATAAACGTTTTGACGCCCGACATCTACAACAAAATTTCCGCAGGCGAGGTGGTGGAAAAACCTGCCTCGGCTTTGAAGGAAGTTGTGGAAAACAGCATCGATGCAGGCGCAAGACGAATTTTGATAGAGGTTACCGACGGCGGTTTCCAACTCATTTCCGTTTCCGACAACGGTAGCGGCATTTATGAAGAGGATTTGGAAGCGGCTTTCATCAAACACGCAACAAGCAAACTTTCTTCGGCGGAAGACTTGACTTCCATACAGACGTTGGGATTCCGCGGAGAGGCGTTGTCCAGCATTGCGGCGGTTTCACGCATAAAACTTACTTCACGAAAAGCAACCTCCGAAACGGGCGTCACCGTTACTGTAGAAAACGGAAAGATAACCTCAAAGCAGTACGTTTCCGCCAATGTAGGCACTAAAATTGAAATAAGAGATTTGTTCTACAACACGCCTGCACGCAAAAAATTTATGAAAGCCCCCGCACGTGAAGCGGTGGACATTTCCAAATTTGTTGCTAAACTGATACTGACCAATCCAAATTTGCAAATAACTTACATTTTGGACGGAAAAACGGTGTATCAGACAAAGGGGGAAGGACTGCCCGAAGCGATTTTCGCCGTGTACGGAGCCGACTGTCTGGAAAACTGTCTTCCCGTCAGATACGACGGCGAGGCAATAAGCATCAACGGCTACATCGGCTCACCGCAATACTCAAAACCCAACTCCACCTACCAGACTCTGTCGGTAAACGGTCGCTGCGTAATAGACAAAAACATTCAGAATGCCATTGCGCAAGCCTTTAAGCCCTACCTTATGGGAAGGCAGTATCCGTTTTTTGTGTTGGACGTGGCGTTGCCATGCGACACGGTGGACGTAAACGTTCATCCCAGGAAAACCGAAGTCCGTTTTCAAAATTTACAAATGGTGTGCGGAAAATTTTACCGTGCGGTGGAAAAAACGCTGAAAGAATTCACCGAAGCACGTGTAAAGCAAACTTTGGGAGTGGATTCTGCACCGACGCAACAATCGGAACAGGAAGAAATTTACTTTACACCAAACAGGCAATTTGTTCCCAGCACGTTTTTCAAAAACATTTCGGAAATGACAGCCGACCAGGTAAGCGATGTGCTGGAAATACAAAAACAAACAAATCTGCAACGTGTTCAGCCTCTGGAAGAATTTGCCGATGAGTTGGAACGTACGCTAACGGTGCAGTCGGCAAGAAAGGAAATGGGACTGGACGAAGAAGAAGTTCGCCAGCCTGCGGCAACAATGACAATGCAGGCACAGCCGCTACCTGTTGAAACGCCTGCAAAGGGGCAACCTGAACCGCAGGACATTGCCGACGAACTGCTGGAAAAAACACGAGTGCTTGGTTCGGCTTTTCGCACCTATCTTATTTTGGAAATAGACGACAAAGTAATTTTCGTGGATCAGCACGCCGCACACGAGCGTATTTTGTTTGATAAATTTATGGAAGGCAAATCGCAAGCAATGCAGCCGCTGCTTTTCCCTTTTGTGTTTTCCGTAAAGGACGACGAAGCCGACTTTATAGAAAGAAATCTGGAAAACATATTAAAAGCAGGCGTGGAAGTGGAGCCTTTCGGCAAAAACACTTTCCGTATATGTTCCGTTTCGACGCTGCTTTCCGACACCAAAATGGACGAATTTGTACGCTATCTGCTTGCCGACGCCGACAAACTAAACCTGGACGACAAACAGCTGATAGTGGAAAAAGTGGCAAGCATGGCTTGCAAGGCTGCCGTTAAGGCAGGATACGTGCTGACGGAATTTGAAATAAAGTACATTTTGAAAGGCATTTACGAGAATAAAATTTTGCAATGTCCGCATGGCAGACCGATAACAGTCGTTTTCACCAAAACTCAACTTGAAAAAAATGTTCAAGAGGATTGTGTGATGAAGCAGTTTATCGGTATTACAGGCACAACATGCGTGGGCAAAAGCGACATTGCGGTAATGCTTGCGCAAAAATTGCACTGTGAGATAATTTCGGCAGATTCTATGCAAATTTATTGCGGAATGGATATCGGTACCGCAAAAATCAAACCGTCGGAAATGGGGGGAGTTGCCCATTACATGTTGGATATCGTCCAACCAAATCAGGATTTTTCTGCGTTTGAGTTTGCCGAAAGAGCGTCTCAACTTATTGAAAACGCACAAACACCTCCGATAGTGGTGGGAGGAACGGGGTTTTATTTTGACAGTTTGTTGTTCCCGCCGGAGTTTGGCGGCACCGACAAACAGTTGAGGGAAAATCTCAAACGGCAACTGGATGTCTACGGATTGCAGTATTTGCAGGAAAAACTGAAAGAGTCGGACAGGGACGCCTACAACTCCATTGACATAAAAAATCCCGTACGTGTGTTGCGTGCATTGGAAATTGTTCAAAGTGGCGAAAAACGCAGTGAAGGCAGAGGGAAAAACAGAGAACCTCGCTTTCAATGCAAACTGTTTGTGTTGCAACTGGACAGGACAAGTCTTTACGACAAAATAAACGAGCGTGTCGACCTGATGGTACAGCAAGGACTTGTACAGGAAGTGGAAAATCTTGTTTCTAAATTCGGCTATTGCGACACTTCGGCATTTTCGGCAATAGGCTACAAAGAGATAATATCCTATCTTAAAGGCGAAACGACATTAAGCGAGGCTATAAATCAAATTAAAATAAACACAAGACACTACGCTAAAAGACAGCAAACCTACTTCAAAAAGATGAACGTGTGCAGGTTTATTGACGTTGGGAAACTTTCAAAAGAACAAGTAGTGCAGGAAATAATGCAAACCTTGCAGTAAATGACAGCGAAAAGCAAAACACAAAATAAAATTGTGCAAAGAAACGTAACATTGCAAATAGCAGTAAAATTGTACTGGAATTCGGCAAATTTAAAGTTTTATCGGACTAATTGCTGTAATTTACGGAAATTTGCCGTTGATAATGCAATAAAGCAATTTGAAATGCGGTTAAAAAAACGTTTACTGTTGCAATTCTTTTACTAGTTTGAAAAGCACTTTTTATCGTGTGTTTTGTCACAACAAACGAACAATTTTTTACGCAAAACTGCAAATCGAAACTACAAAACGAAGAAAATCACAGCGAAAATAATATGAATTAAACCAAAACAGACCGAAGTATAGCAGAAATACGCATTCTACAGAATACTATGTCAGTAATAGTTTAGAATATAGGCAAAAAAAATGAACAAGCAAATAGAAGAAATATTGGCAAAAGCAAAAAATAAATTTGAGGAAATAGAGGAAGTTGCGCTTTTCAATCAAAAGAAAGTCCTCACCGCATTCAGAAACAACAAAATTGCATTACGACACTTCAACGGAACCAGCGGATACGGTTATGATGACTCGGGAAGGGATGCATTAAATAATGTTGTAGCAGAAATTTTCGGGACAGAAAGCGCCGTTGTAAGTCCGTCCATTGCATCGGGGACACATGCTTTGACGCTGGCTCTTTTTGGCGTTTTACGCCCAAACGACAACGTTTTGTCCGTTTGTGGCGAGCCTTACGACACTTTGCACGACACAATTTACGGCAATGGCAACGGAAGTCTTGCCGACTTCGGAGTACATTTCACATGCATTGACCTTGTGGACAACGACTTTAATTACACGGCAATCAAACAGGCTTTGCAGAATCAGTATATAAAAATGGTGTACGTACAGCGTTCACGTGGTTACGCATGGAGATTGGCTCTTTCCATAGCGCAAATACAACGGCTTTGCCGATTTGTCAAGGAAATTTCCCCCAATACGCTTATTTTTTGCGACAACTGTTACGGTGAATTTGTCGAAACACAAGAGCCAACGCAGGTCGGAGTGGATTTCTGCGCAGGTTCATTCATCAAAAACATAGGTGGCGGACTAGCGCCTACAGGCGGATACATTGCCGGTAAATCGTCGGTAGTTCAGCTTGTGGGAGGCAGATTGACTGCGCCTTCGATAGGCACGGAAATAGGTTCTTATGCCTGCGGGTACAGGTTGTTTTACCAGGGATTGTTTTTTGCGCCTCACGTTGTCTGTCAGGCATTGAAAACGGCCGTTGCTTTTTCGCAGGCACTTACAGATAAAGGTTACGAGGTTTTGCCCCGCCCAAATCAACATTTCGGCGACATTGTCTGTTCAGTAAAATTGCAGGACAAAGGGAAAATGCTTGGATTTTGTCAGGCGATTCAGTCGGTTTCTCCTGTTGACGGATTCGTTACCCCCGAGCCGTGGAAACAGCCCGGCTACAATGACGAGATAATCATGGCGGCAGGATGCTTTGTTCAAGGTTCTTCCATAGAATTAAGTTGCGACGGTCCCGTTAAACCTCCGTACATCGCCTATCTGCAAGGAGGATTAACCTTCGAACACGGTCTTTATGCCTTGGAAAAAGTGCTGGAAATATTGTAATTCAGATGAAACTACAAGATAAAATGTGTTTGTTAAAAGATAAAATATGCTCGAACTTTGATTTCTCCGGCTAAATCACAAGAAAACAACGCTCTGAAGAATACAAAACATGAGCAACATACCGTCAAATATTATAAATTGTTTCAATGTTACCTTAAAGAACGTCGTTTGATATAAAAACGGCGTTTTTTATGCTCGTCGTTTTGAATGATCCATGATATTTTGTTCACTTTCCACGTACTTAGAATATCGGACTCTGATTACTGCGTAAGGACCTTGAATGCAAATTAATTGAATGCATGCACACAGCACAGTTTACTCCTCGGTTTTTGTATAAACACTTGTAATTTGCTTTGCGAAAAATTCCTGTAATAATTAAAGAAATATATTCTGTGTACCTTGTAAATGCAGTTTTCATATTTTAGCGGATTTCTTATTGTTGCATTCAAATTGTACTAAAATTTATCACTCAAATTAAAATTGCAAGTAAACTAATGCCAATCATTAGAAACAAAATTTGTTTTGAAACCGCAGTTCGTTCAGTTAAAATTTAAAATAAATGCTTCTCAGTCCTATGGCAAGCAAAACATTATTGCCGCAAGCGTAGCAGTTTTCCGTAGTGTAAACCTTATTTATAAGACTTTTTACATTATTTCAGTTATTTTTTTGAATTTGTTTGAATGTACACAAGACTTCAATACACAAAAAAAACGTTTCGCACAATATCTGCAAATAGTCGTTCGCACAATTTTGTGAGCATTTGCATTACTAAAAATTTTCCTTATGTAATGCTTTTTTGCATAACTCTTCATAAATCTTGCAATCTGTATTGCATTTATGAAATTAACTTGCCGATGTAAAACAAAATAATCGGGAATTTATTCAAATAGATTTCTTGATTCTGACTCAAAGGCTGTTTCAGCCAGCCAAACAATGTTTATATGGAGTCCTCGTCTGTAAATCAAAACAAATTCGTACTATTAAAACTCAATACAATCTAATCCAACACATGGAAACTTTATGCGAGTCGCTACAAAAAGACGCATTGACGCAATCATGGAAACTGTTTACGGTCGTGCAGAGTCAGAGGCGATTCGAATTTGATACAATTTTTACAAATTAAACCATACGCAATATTGTTTTGTTGTCGAAATCTGTCTGTAATGTCTTTTACTAGGCTATTTTACCCCCGAAAATATGGCACAAAGCGTGTATTTAAGCCGACAAACGCCCAATTATGCCGAGATGTAAGTCGGGAAACTCGTCACAAAACAAATGAAATTTTATTTCAAAATTTAAATTTTCTGAAATGTGATGAACTGTTTTTTAGATGTGATGAACTGTTTTTTTTATAGGGGCAACGTAGCATTACCAAAAAATAGTTGAATGCAAATACGACGTGCATGTGAAAAAGCCTGATTCGGCAAACATAATTTCTAATATTTATCTTAAAAAACTATGTTGCGGTGTTCAAGGAATTAAAAAACTCACATTTTTTATTTGAATAGATACATCGGTAAATTTGAGGACAAATAAATAAATCGAACAGGATCAAATAAGTCGAAATAAAAATTCTCAAGATCGCAATTTGACTAATTTATTTTTAATTATAATAATGACTTTAATAATGACTTTTGATTTTTAATCGCAGTCAGAAGCCGTTTTTCAGCCACAAAAGGGCTCAATCACTCTCAAAAAACCTTTTTTTGCCGCTATCTCTTCGCAAAACTATGCTTTTGCGAAGAGATATATGTAAGTCATTTGCCATATACCTGCAAGGAAAAACCTTTGCCCCACGTCAAACGGCGAACTTCCGCAGTCAACAAAGTGGCAGTCAAGGAGAACGGCAAGGCAGCCGCTTGCGGACATTACGCTTGACGGGCGAACTTGACAGCCACGACTACCGCCACCACCCTGAGCACACAGGGAAAAGGCTTGCCCTTTTCCCCTTAATCAGCAAAGGGGGGGCTAGGTATTGTAGCCGACTAGAAACAACGCTTGTAGTTTGTAGTCCTACCTTAAAGGCACGAAAAGGGCGGTTTGTGCAAGGCGGTTCAGCCGACAACCGCCCGATGTGCCGACAGGTGCGAGCATTGATAAAAAGCAAGCACGGGGTTGCTTACTGTGTCTTAAGCAACCCCGTGCAACTGTGCATATCAATGAACGAACACAAAAAAGCGTTCACGAAACCCAACAAAAAAACACCCAACAAAAAACACTACACCGCCCAAAGGGCGTTTAATTCAAACCCGAAGGGGCAAGGCGGTTTGACAAGCGTAGCGCAGTTACGCCCGCCATTTCCGCCACACGGCGGAACAACACAACACAACACAACCACCGCCCAAAGGCGGAAACGTCCAAAAGGACAAAGGGGGCAAAAATGCAAAAAAATCCACGCTCCCGAAATTGGTCTCTTGTATGCTATTTGACCAAACAGGAATTGTTGCAACGGCTTTGTGCAAACGAAAATGTGCGCTATTATGCGTTTATCGTCCACGACAAAGACACGTTGCAAGACGGCTCGGCAAAGCCGTTGCATGTACATCTTGCATTGTGTTTGAACTCTGCAAGGACAGCGCAACAGATTTGCCACCGCTTTACAGATATAACCTCAAATGCTGGCAACTGTTTCGGACAGCCTACACGAAGCAACAAGGCAATTTTTGAGTACTTCACTCACTCCAACCAACCCGACAAGTACCAGTACAGCGAAACAGAAATTTTCAGCAACAACATTGACTATTTTAAAAACGACGAAAAAGACGAGGATAACACTATATTGATACTTAATGACATCTTACAAGGGAAACCATTGAGGGAACTTGTCAAAATCTACGGCAGGGAACTGCTCTACCATTACTCACAGTTCAAAGAAGTTGCACTTGACATACAGCAACAGGAAACGCCTAAAGGCACGTTTTTGGTGCACGACGAAAACGACCCTTTTTAAGGCGTTTGCGTTCGTACGCTGTCGCTTACAGCGTACACCACTACACGGACAAAGGCAAGGTCTTTGTAACGTGCAAGAGCCACGGCAGGA
>ULNH01021222.1_pt1 | contig 18486 bp, 16 predicted proteins | sample 1951871 | NCBI WGS metagenome assembly ULNH01 (sample SAMEA4835572, study PRJEB28245) | human gut metagenome | biome: gut microbiome; material: fecal sample | place: Denmark | collected 2008 | reverse complement strand
GTCTATAAGAAAAGACTTATAGACCATCACACTTGGCTCCACTTATAGGACTCGAATATCTGCCAATGTATCATTATTCTTCCTTTATCCGTTTCGTTCCCTTGGCCCAAGTATCCAAGAACATATAGTACTCGCTACCATTCGACAATCGACATATTGCCAACTTATTTGTTACAAGTTCTATTTCGTCCACGATATAACGCACTAAGTCTTCGTTGAAGTGTTCATACAGCGTTTGCAACTTCAACCTTTGAGATATTTCTTCTATTCGTTGCTCAATTGGTGCAAGACATTTATTTTCTTGTATCATTTCCTCTCTTTCCAATTCAAGGAATGGCTCAGTATGTATAAATTGACGAGATAAGTGGCAATATTCCTCATACGTAATCGCATCTTCTATATAATCGTCTTTTATTTGTTGTATTTGTCTTTGAACCCTTTTGATTTTTGCATTTACACTTTTTATGCTACTCTTGTGTGCTTTCCTTGCAGAATTGATAATCGTATCCGTCATCTCTGTGTACAACGGCTCTTTTTGAAACAATATCTGTCGTATAACCATTTGAAGCCCATCGATTATCACTTTTTCTTTTATTTGCATCATAGAACAACTGCCTTGGTCATGTCTTTGGCAAACCCAATATCCGATGCCACCACCTTTACGGTATTGAACATGTCGACGCATTACACCACCACACTGTCCGCATATAAGCAATCCGCTTAAGCAACTCTTCCCGCTATATTTACTTGGATACGCTTTCGAACCAGTTCGCAAGTCTTTTCTACGTTGCATCTCATTTTGAACCTCATCAAACATTGCTGATGATATAATTGGCGCATGGTGACTTTTTACGTAATAACTGCGAAGTTGTCCTGTGTTTTTATATCGTTTGGAAGCCAAGAAATCCGGGGAATAAGTTTTTTGCAACAAGCAATCGCCCTTATACTTCTCGTTCTTTAATATAGATAAAATTGTGCTATCTCCCCAGTTTTTATTTCCCTCCGGCGATTCTATCTCCCTTAGTTCCATTTCCAAGGCAATTTGGTGAATGCTTTTTCCGTCCAAGTATAACTGGTATATACTCCGTACAGCCAAAGCCTGTTTGGGAATTATAATAATTCGGTTATCTTCTTCTCTTGAATAGCCGAGAAAGTGTTTTGTATGTATTAAATAATGGCCTTGAGCAAACTGTTTTTGAATAGCCCATTTGATGTTGTTGGAAATGCTTCTGCTCTCTTCCTCGGCTACTATTGCCATAATTGATAAGACGAGAGCACTCTGCGGAGAAAGCGAATCAATCCCTTCTCTCTCAAAATATACGCCGATACCTTTTCCCCTTAAATCTCTAACAGTTTGAATACAATCAATTGTGTTACGCGCGAACCTACTTATAGATTTTGTAATGATTCTGTCTATTTTCCCAGCATGGCAATCATCTATCATTTTGATAAACTGTGGACGCTTTTTGTTTTTCCCACTCAACCCGAAGTCAGAATATATACCGACAAACTCCCAATCGGATCGTTTCGAGATATAATCCATGTAGTAGTCTCTTTGATTTTCGAAACTGTATTCTTGCTCCTCTTTTTCCGTTGAAACCCGCGCATAGGCGCAAACTCGAAGTTTTTTCGGCTTATGCTCCTCCGATTCTATTTTCGCCGATTCTTGGATTATGGTTACCTCAGGCAATACCGAATAGTCTTTTTCACTACTCATTGTCTTCCCTCGTAATTCTTGGCCGTGGGTACTTTCGTTCAATAATTTTCAATACAAATTCGGACTCTGCCTTCGTCAGCAATTTTTGTTGTCGCAGAGAGAACACGATTCCTTTTATAAGTAGTTGCAAATCTTCTTGCCCCATAGTACTTTCCGCCTCCTTTTGCAATTTAGCATAATACCATTGTTTTGAGAAGATATCCAGTGAAAAATGCTACGATTCGTGAGATTTTTAAGAAAAATTTATCACGGTTCAAATCCCCGTGGACGCCTGCCCTACTTTCGTCTTAAAAAGACGCTCCTTTTCGTTCGGCATTGACATAAAGGTCAAACTTGCAAACACAATGCCGAGCATAAGTGCAAGGCAGATTGTAAGGCTGCATAAAAGTGTAAAAATTTTTGATTTACGCGTTTTTTTGTGTGTCATAATCGTATCTCCTTTCGATTTTTTTGAAATATGTTCCGTGCTTAAATCCTTTTTAAAATTATGTTTTTTTCTCTTACGTCTTACTAGCTTCTGATTGTCACCATTGTCATACCTTGCCATCGCCTTTTGTCTGTATTTTGTATTTCTTTGTTGACTATTCGACATTAAAAGTTTCGCATATTACTATACGATATTTTTTTCACTCCAGTGACATCAAAAATTTTTCAAAATTAATTTTTCTACCTCTTTATCATTTGTGATATTTTTAAATTTTATTGTTTTATCGTTATGTAGTTTTTTCTTTATCACAATCATAAGTTATAAAATGAACCTAAAACAAGTTCAGTAAGAAACAAAAATATATTACTTTATTTGTTTAATTAATATTTTCGTTTACTAGTCTATTTTTTTATGAGTATACTATCAATTTTGATTTGTTCATACATTTTATCACAAGTTTATTTTTTTGAGAAGTGCCATTTGGCACCTCCTTGAATTATTTTAATTTTTACTTATGAAAAACTAAACAATATGTTGTTTCCAATGTAACTTGTTAATAATTTATTTTTATTCACTGCCAACTTTAGATACATCATATCAAAATCTTGGCAGTTATTATGATGAAGATATTAGTGTACAAGTTTGAAAAAACAAGATGGTTTTAATAAATTAATATCTAATATTCTCAAAATAAAAAATTCTTATTCTCTTTAAATAAATATAAAGATTTTCTAGAAATACTGTAGACACACTTCAAATAATCTGTATTTTAAAATTCAAAGGTGTATCTTTTTTTAAAAAAGGAAAATATTGATAGCAATAATATGAAGAATGTATTTATTTTAACTGTTATGTCTTTGCTAGTTCAAGAAGAATTGCAATCATTATCAAATAACATAAACGGGAAAAACGAAAAAGAAACTCGTAAAATACCATTTAACACTTCTATAATGCTCTGGACATTTTTGATGGAAAAGATAAAGTTCATATCTACAAAGAAAAAGACTAGAAGAATTTAGTTCCTCTAGCCTTTTTGTGATATTTAATTTTGTCTAATCACTCAGTATTATTTCTTTTTGGTGAACAATGATTTAATCTTTGCTCCGAGATTTTTGAAGAAATTTCCAATAGCCATGAAGCCATTCTTCAAGGCAACGCCTAAGTTTGCAAAAGACTTTTTCTTAACTGCAAACCAAAGAACAGCAAATCCGCCGATTCCAGCAACCACTACCGAACCGATTACGATTCCAACGATCTGTCCGCTAGACAATCCTTTCTTTGTTTCAAAAATATCTTCGTACACTGCCGTCAGGTTTTTTTCTCCTGTTACTTTAAAGGTATAGCTCTTTTTGGTGCTTATGATTTCACCACTTTCATCCAGCCAACCTTTGAACACTTTACCTTCTTATCTTCTGCCATTACGGTTACGCTTTCATCGTGTGAATAAAATTTACTTTTATTACCCCAATTAATTTTGTAAAAGAAAAACCCCGGTCCCGAAGGATTCCGGAGTATGATCCACAAAAGATTTACCTATATCCTAGGCATAAATATTATAACATTAATTTTATGTTTTGTCAATCTTTTTACAGAAAAATCAATGTTATCTTATAAAACCTTAGCACCTAAATAATCTAAAGTATGATCAATAGTATTATATGTAATAATGCTCATTTTATTATTTTATTCATTAAATAAATTGATATATTTTTGTGCAACTTTCAATTTAAGTTTGCCATTAGATACTAATTTATTTATTAATTTCTTTCCCAATCTACAAAGAACCTTTGTTATATTATTAATTAGAGCATCTTCTTTTAATTCAATAAAATTAAATACATAATAATCTTTCATTGTATATAATACTAATTAATTTTGTGGACTAGGAAGTTTTGTAGGAAAATTAGAAACTTTTTTTTGTTCAATTCGATAAGCAAAATATTTACTGACCAACCATTTTCAATTGTTTTATTAATATATCAAAGTCTTTGTTCTTGAGATTTTATCCTTAAAATTTCCAAATTATGGCTCTATGAAATTTGGACAGACAGCGTCTGGCCAATTTTAGCATCAGAATATTCTCTACAAAATTTAACCATATTTTTAAGGCTAGAACTAGAAAAATCTCAAATTAATCCTATCTTCTTTCAAGACAAACTACGCACTCAACGTTATTGGTATTGGGAAACATGTCAACACTTTGAATGTGTTTTATTTCATAATAGTTAAGAAGTGTTTTTAAATCTTTCACTTGTGTATACGGATTACATGAAACGTACACAATTTTTTTAGGAGCTAGTTTTACAACTGCCTTTAGAAAGGCTTCGTCTGATCCTTTACGCGGAGGATCCATTATAACTACATCAATTTTCTCTTTTTTGTTAGCCAAATTAACAATAAATTTGGTCGCATCATCATTAAAAAAATGCACGTTTTTAATGTTGTTTAATTTTGCATTTTGAATTCCATTAAGATAGGCTTCTTTTACTAATTCTACACTTATAACTTTTTTTACATTTGGTGATGCTATTAAACCGATAGTTCCAACACCTGAATAGGCATCTAGTAAAATATCTTCTTTAGATAAGTCACATAACTTTAATGCCGTTTTGTATAAAACTTCCGTTTGAAGAGGGTTAATTTGATAAAATGATTGTGTAGAAATCAAAAATTTCATACCACAAAGTTCATCAATAATTGTCCCCGGTCCATATAAAACAATATTTTTATCTCCTAATACTGCACTTGTATCACGTTTATTAATGTTTTGAACAATTGTTTTAACATTTTTGCATTTTGATAACAACGCTTTAACAAAATTACTTCTACCAGGAAAGTTTTCATTAGCAGTTACTATTACTACCATAACCTGGTTAGTTTTAAAACTTCTTTTAATCAAAATATGTCTAACAAGACCAAATTTTCGATCTTCATCATAAGCGTTTATATGCATTTTTACAAGTATTTCTTTTACTACACTAAATATTTTATTGCTTTCTATATCCTGAAGTTTACAATCGTTATAATTAATAACCTTGTGAGTATTTTCTTGGTAGAAGCCAAATATTAATTTATATTTAGGATCATTTTTTAGAACAACTTGATTTTTATTACGGTAATTAAAATGATTTTTCATTCCTAGACATGGCTTAATTTTATCTTTTAAATTTTTGTCGAGGTTTAAAAATAATTTTTTTATCATATTATTTTTCATATCAAGCTGAGTTTCGTAATTCATATGCAAGAGTTGGCAACCACCACAACGATCGTATACTTCACATGGTACTTTAACTCTAGCATCAGATGGTTTAAAAACTTTTAATAATCTTGTTTTTATTTGTTTCCCATCGTTTTCAACTTCAAATTGAACTTCTTCATCTTTGATTACACCTTTAAGAAAATATTTATTATTATTTGAAATAATAATACCTCTCATCTCAGTATCGTAATCAACAACTTTACCACTTAAAATTGTTCTGTTTTGATTACCCATTATTTTTCACCACTCTTATAATTGCGCACTTTAAGTATAATTTTTCGAGTTTTGCAAGAAGCATCGGATGATCTTTTCCTTGAAGCGAAAATGATAATAACTCTGTTGATACTTTTGCTTTTTTGGCAGATTTCTTTAACATTTCAAAGAAAGACTCAATTTTAAGTAAACCTGAACAAGAAAATGTAATTAAAATCCCATTCTCATTTAATTTAGAAAGTGCTAAACTATTGGCCTTTTCATATCCAGCAAGTCCCGTTTCCATAGCTGAAGCATTTTTAATAAAAGCAGGAGGGTCCAAAATAATTACATCAAATTCACCTTTAGAAACATTACTCAAATATGCAAATAAATCACTTTTGATGAATTCAATATTTGTATAACCATTTATGGTGGCATTGATTTTTGCTTCTTCTAATGCTGTATCACTAATATCAACAGCTACTACTTCTCGCGCTTCATACTTTAGAGCATGCATCGCGAAACTTCCTGTATGTGTACAACAATCAAGTACTCTTTTATTCTTTACAAAGGGTTTTATTGCAGCCCTATTTTCGCGTTGATCAAAGAAATAACCTGTTTTTTGGCCATTTTCAATATTTACTTGAAGCTTTATACCATTTTCTACAATGGTTATATTAGGATTAAATGGTTCACTACAATAGCCAACGCGATCTTCTAAACCTTCTTTTCGTCTACTTGGAGTATTGCTTCTTTCGTATATTCCAAGCGGCTTTACAATTTCATTCAACGCTTTTAAGATGTCGCTGCGATAATTTTCCATCCCTAAAGTAGCTATTTCTATTACTAAATAATCTCCATATTTATCAACAACCACTCCTGGCAAATAGTCGCCTTCACTAAATATTAGTCGACATGCATTAAGAACCCCTAAACTTTCTCGCAAATCATAAGCTTTCTTGATTCTATTATAAATAAAATTACTATCTATATCTTCATCAATTAGAGTCAAAATTCTAATTATTATTTTAGATGAAGTATTTAAATATCCTCTCGCAAGAAATTTTCCCTTACTGTCACAGACATCGATTAGACCACCAGAATTAATTTTTCCATCAAAATGATCTACTTCATTTGCATATACCCACGGAAAACCCTCTAGGATATCTTTTTCTTCATTATTCTTCAGTATTGCTTTTGCTGTGTTCATCATTTTCTCTAATCTCTCTAATAATATCTATTAATTGAACCCATTCCATAACGACTTTCAAATTATTTGTGGGAACAAATTTGTACGTATAATCTTGCGTAGGAATTTCAAAATGTGTCCCAACACCATATGGTAGTTGGACAAGCATATTATAATTAAACTCTTTATACACATTTTCGCCATTAATGGTACCTTCATACCATACCTTATCATGTGTTATCGCAACATCACCACAACCGACTAATTCTAATTCTTCTTCTTTTTGCATATTTGAGTATAAATTGACATTTGTTTTTAACAAATAGTTAGGATTAGATAAAAATTCCTTTTTAATGACGGTTCTTTGCCAATCATACCAATTTGCAGGATTGCTGAAATTAGAATCAAGTGACTCTCCTTCAAAGAAACCATATTTATTCATTTTGAATTTTTCATGGCATGTTTCACATTCAATCATATCATCATGTGATGAAAAAGAATATTTCGCACCACATTTAGGACAACGAATTAAAAGATTTTCTAAACCAGCTGATAAATTTTTACCTTTTATCGGTTTCATTAGACTCATTTGTTCATGATAATCATCAACATTAATCGCATCACATACTTTTTTATATATTTCATCATCAGATAAATTTGCAAGTTCATCTTTATCTAATACTTTTTCATATTCTACATTTACTAAACATTTTCTTTCACTTCTACGCCATTTAGGCCAATGAAGACTAGCACCATGCGATCTTTGAACAATTACATCTACATTACACATTCTAAGTAACTTAACGATGGCTGGTGATACATATCCTTCGCGGCCATTTACACTTACCTGACCTGCTGGAGCAATAGCAATTATCCCCTTTTGATCGATTACTTTTCGAATTTTTCTAATAGCAGAAATATCTGGTTTAAATTGATTCTTTTTTATGCCCCTATATATGTTAACTGCTTTTGCTAACTTTTTTGAAAAAAAGAAGTAACTAGCAATTACAAAACTAACTCTACGATAATTTAGACCTGCCTCAATCATATAGTGATCACGATTAGAATAGTGATTAAAAATTAAAATAAAACTTTTTTTATGTTTCTTTAGACCTTTACGATTATATCTTACACCCTTAAAAAACATAAAAATTTTTGAACAAAAACAAAATATTAAAACCGCCCAAAGGGGAGGTAGGACTCTTTCTTTTTTTCTTTTTTTAGAATTTGTATTAGACATATTTCTTCTCCTAATATCTTATATATATAACTATTATACTATAAAACATTAATATTGTCATTTATTTTGAGTTTTAAAAGAAAAGGTCAAAACTATTACGATATTTTTTCTATTTTTTTCTAAAAACGCCTAAACGTATAAATCTTTGTTTTTTTAAATTTCAAACGCTTAAAACCGCGCAAATAATGTCGAATAACATCTTTCGCAACTAAAAAAAGGTCTTTTTTAAAGACCTTTTAAAATGTAATTTCAAAAAAACGACAGTTTTAATTTAAAACTATTTTTTACATGTTTTCAAGGAATTTTGATATCGTTTTAACCATTATTCCCGTTGCTCCTGAAGAGACCATAACATTATTTTTAGTTTTTGTTGCTGTTGCGGCAATATCCAAATGAAGCCAAGATACATCACTATTTATGAAGTATTTTAAGAAACATGCTGCTACACTTGCGCCTCCGCCCATTCGAATGGAATTAACTATATCAGCTACATCACTTTTTAAAAGTGGTTTTTCAAAGCATTCATCTACAGGCATTTGCCAAACCTTTTCATTTGTTATATTTGATGCTCTTTTAAAATCATCAGCGAATTTTTGATTATTCGTAAATATTCCAGTGTACTCATCTCCAAGTGCAGATCCAATAGCACCAGTCAATGTCGCAACGTCAATAATAGCTTTAGCACCCATATTTTGAGAATATGTTATTGCATCACAAAGTGCTAATCTGCCTTCAGCATCTGTGTTAGTTATCTCAATTGATTTACCAGAAAGTGAAATAACTACATCATCAGCTTTATATGCTGCTCCACTTATCATATTTTCAGTTGCAGGAATTACAGCGTACAAATTTACCTTCATATGTTTTCTTACAGCAATTTCAAAACTAGAAAGAACAGTCGCTGCTCCGCACATATCGTACTTCATTCCCAAACCACCATTTGATTTCAAATTGTATCCACCACTATCATAGGTTAAACCCTTGCCAACAAGAGCAGTGTATGGATCTGTAGCCGCTCCATTATATTTTAAAATAATTAAGAAAGCTCCCTCACTACTACCTTGATTAACTGCTAAAAGTGCTCCCGCTTTAATCTGTTGTAATTTTTCCTTGTCTAAAATTTCGTACTCCACCCCTAAATCATTAGCTAAATTTATTGCATAATTAGCTAAATCAACTGGTTTCATTAAATTAGCAGGGGTATTTCCAAGATTTCTAGCATTATTAACAGCCTTAGATATAATCAATGCATCTTCAATAACTTCGTTATATTCCTCTTCTAATACAAACAGCAGTTTTCTTTCTTTTTTCGGATTACTAGTGTGAGCTATTTTTGTAAATTCGTATATACCTATTTCAAAGTTTTCAGCTAAATAGTAGACTAGATTGATATTATCTTTCTTTTGATAGTTAAGTTGTTTTAAAACTAGATAAACATCATCTGTTTGTTTAATTATTATTTCAAGTAAATGTTTTTTAATTTTTTCATTACTTATAGATTCTCTATCACCTAAGCCAACGAACAAAATTGGTTGATATTCTTCCTCATTCAATGCATAAAGAAGCGTTTCGCTTTTCCATGTTCTATTGATAAGTTTTTGAGTTTTTTCACCAATTCCATCAATTACATACTGAGGAATTAAGGTATCTTCAAATATAGGGTAAATTATTGTTTTCTTTTCAGTAATTTCGTTTGTAATAATTAACATAAAACCTCCTAAATTGTGTTACCGGCAAATTGTGTTTGATAAAGATTATAATATATTCCCTTTTCCTTAATTAAGTCATCATGGCGTCCTTGTTCTTTGATTGTTCCATGATCCATAACAATTATTGTATCAGCGTCACGTATGGTCGACAAACGATGAGCAATTATCAAACTTGTTCTATTTTTCATCAGAGTAACCATCGCATTTTGAATGTTTTTCTCAGTTCTCGTGTCAACGGATGATGTTGCTTCATCTAAAATAAGAATCTTAGGCTCTGCGGCCGTAGCTCTCGCAATCGAAAGCAATTGTCTTTGACCTTGTGACAATTTAGCTCCTGATGATGTTAGAATAGTTTCGTATTTATTAGGTAAGACTTCAATAAAACTATCAGCATTTGCAAGTTTTGCGGCGTTTAACATTTTTTCTTCACTAATTTCATCTGTGCCATACCCTATATTAGCTCTTATTGTATCAGAGAATAAAACCGTATCCTGCAAAACAATAGCAATATTTTTTCTAAGTGATTTCAATTCAATATCTTTGATGTCGATATCATTTATTTTGATAGATCCACTATCAACATCATAAAAACGCATTAATAAATTAACAACGGTTGTTTTTCCACTCCCTGTAGCACCTACTAATGCTACTTTTTCACCTGATTTAACCTCAAGGTTAAAATCATTTAAAACTAGTTCCGATGGAACATAAGAGAAATATACATGTTCAAAACTAATTTTAGTAATTACAAAATCATCATCTAATGTTATTTTTCCATTATTCTCTTCTTTAGCGGCATCCATCACTGCAAATACCCGTTCAGCTGCGGCTAAACTAGTTTCAATTTGAGCATACAAATTGGCTATTTCATTAATAGGTCTTGAAAATTGTTTAGCACAGTTAGTAAATAAAATAATAGAACCTACTGTTAGTGGTCCAAATAGGCCAGCACTTATTGTAAGATCGTTAATAATGAAGACGGCTCCACAAACAACCATCAACATAAAACCAAAGTTATTTAAAATATTCATAAGTGGTCCCATTGCTCCTGAATACATTTGTGATTTAATTGAGCATTTTAATAGTTTTTCACTTGTCTCATTAAATTCTGCTGAAAGATCTTCTTCTTTAGTAAAACATGCTACCGTCTTATATCCTGTTACATTTTCCTCAACTTGACTATTTAAAACACCTAATAGGTCTTGGCGCTCTTTAAAGTATTTACGCATTAATTTAGACAAACCACCACTTAGGATAATGGTTAAGACTATACTTAAAACACTAATTACTGCTAACAATGGACTGTACAACAACATGACGATGAAAGCTCCTGATACAGTTAAAATTGCTGATATAAAGAAGCTAATTCCTTGTGAAATAGCATTTGAAATGGCATCGACATCGTTTGTCATCCTACTCATAATGTCACCATGCGAATTTTTGTCAAAATAACTAATTGGTAAATATACCATTTTACCAAATAAATCTTTTCGTAATTTATATACAGTTTTTTGTGATAAATTGGCAGAGATAATTCCTCTAAAGAATGCCATACATACTGAAACAATATAAATTATTGATAAAACAAATAAGTATAAATAAAACCCATTCTTATCTTTAGCAGCTATTGCATCTATGACGTACTTTTGAACAATTGATGAACCTAGAGCCGTGATGCTTACCACAACCATTACTAATAATAAAGCAATGAGACTTTTCCAATATGACCCTAAATAGCCAATTAATCTTTTTATCATTTTTTTCTTATTTTTGGGTTTTTCTCGAAACATTACCCCCCGTGGACCAGGACGTCCCATATTAGGACGTTGTTGTGAAGGATTATTTCTTGCGTTGTTCATCATCTACACCTCCTTCATCATCATGCTTTAATTGTGAATAGTATATATCTTGATAAAGCGCACTATTTTTTAATAATTCCTCATTCGTACCTTCGGCTGCGATTTTACCATTATCTATTACTATTATACGACTAGCACCTTTAGCACTAGCAACGCGTTGAGCGATAAGAATAAATGTTGTATCATCCAATTTTTTTCTCAATTCTTGATATAGTTTTGCTTCAGTAGCAAGATCTAATGCACTCGTTGCATCATCAAAAATTAATATTTTAGGTTTTTTGATGATCGCTCTTGCTATCGCTATTCGTTGTTTTTGACCACCTGAAAGTGATGCACCTTTTTCTGCAATTAATGTATTATATCCATCTTTAAAATTATTAATGAAATCATCAGCTTGAGCTATTTTGCATGCCTCTACAATCTCTTCATGTGTTGCATTCGTATCCCCCCATCGAAGATTATCCTCAATGCTTCCAGTAAAAAGCTCCGTTTTTTGAGGAACCACACCGATATGCAATCTCAATTCTTTTAAATCATAATCTTTGATATTAACATCATCAATTAAAAGTTCGCCACTTTTTACATCATAAAATCTTGTTATCATATTGATAAGCGTTGTTTTTCCACATCCTGTAGCACCCAAAATAGCTAAGGTATCGCCATGTTTAATTTGTAAATTAATATTTCCAAGGATATTATGATCTGATTCATTAGAATATGAAAAATCGACATTTCTAAATTCAATATCCCCAGTAAAATTATTTGGTTTGTATTCACCACTTTGTACTGATGGATTAGTATCAAGAACTTCATTAATTCTTCTTAAACTAGCTAATGCCCTTGTAATCATATTAAACATCATTGCAAAGCTTAATACCGACATTAGTATTTGCATGATGTATGTCAATGCCTTTGATACTTCACCAATTTCCATATTACCAATTTCAATAACTTGAAGACCTCCGATGTATATTATTAATATAATGGCAGCATCCAAAAAGAAAGTTAGAAAAGGACTAACTAAAGCTCCTAGTTTTTGTACTTTTAAACTAATATCCGTTAAATTTCTATTGGATTTATCAAAACGCTTAATCTCGTGATCCTCTTTCGCAAATGCTTTTATAACACGAGTACCTGTTACGTTTTCTTCCATAGTTATATTTACATCATCTATTTTCTCTTGAACAGTTAAAAATAGCGGTCGTGTTTTTTTAACAAAAATAATTACCAACACTATTTCAATAGGGAGGATAATGGCTAACACCCAAATAAATTTAACACTGGTGCCAATCATACAAACTATTCCGCCCACAAACATCATTATCATTCTTACAAACATTCTAACTGACATTGATACTAAATCTTGAACAGAGGTTATGTCATTTGTAATTCTCGTTACTAAAGATCCTGTCGAAAATTTATCGGTTTGAGCAAAAGACAAACTCATAACTTTTTTAAAGGTATCTTTACGTAAATCATTTGAAAACTTTTGAGCAGCAATGCTTGCAAATATAGCTGATGCAAAGCCACATACTCCACCTATAACAACCGTTATAATCATATACAGACAATACTTATATATGATATTTAAATCCATATTTTTTATGCCAGAATCTATTATTTTTTGCATATATTGGGGCTGAAATAAATCAGCAACTACTTCTCCAATCATCGCAATAGGCGCTAGTATTGCAAATACAATGTAGGGTTTTAAATACTTAAATATCGTTTTCATAATTCATAATCTCTAAAGCATTCATCTTTACTTTCTCTAACATTTTCATAAAAAGTTCTTTTTCTTGTAGTGAAAAGCCATGTAATGCATGTATCTCAATATTATTTATAATCCCTCTCATATTGTTATCCAAAGTTCGCCCTACTTCTGTTAAATAGACCCGCATTTGTCTTGCATCCGCAGTGTCACTTACTCTTCTTATTAATCCCTCATTTTCCATTTTTTGAAGCGTTAGGCTAATAGTTGGCGTACTCAAATAGCATAGACGTGCTAATTCTAGTTGTGTTTTGCCGTCTTCTCGCGATAGATTAAATAATATTGGTCGATATGTAGGATTAAATCCTACCTTATCCCCCATTGCTTTAATCTGACTGCCAAATAATTTAGAAATTTCATTTATAACACATATTGGTCTTAAAATATCATCTTTCATATATTACACCTCAATTAATTAGTTTTAAAACTAATTAATTTTAACATAAAAAAACAAAAAAAGCAAGAATTTAACTATCAAAATATTTGCATTTATTAATAAATTAATGTATAATAAATAGGCATGCACCCTTAGCTCAGTTGGTAGAGCAAATGACTCTTAATCATTGGGTCCAGGGTTCGAGTCCCTGAGGGTGTACCATCTTTAGATTATATGGCCTATAAATTTCATTATAGGCCTATTTTTATTATTTACAAGTTATGGAAAACCTCATGTAATCCAGAATTAAAATTAAAAACTTCCTTAAATTTTAATGGAGATAAGTAAAGTATATGAATAAAAGACCAATTTTAAACAATGATTTAAGCGAAAATGATTTTGGAAGCTATTATTATTTAAAAGAGGAGTTAATTGCATTTTGTAAAGAAAAACATTTACCAACATCAGGAAATAAAATAGAACTTACCAATAGAATTGCAGAATATCTTACAAAAGGAATTATCTCAAAACCTTCTTTTAAAAAGCGTAAAAAAAGCACCAATAATACCATTACCGAAAATTCAATAATTGAACCTAATATCAGTTTTTCTGAAGTAAATAGGGCTTTTTTTAAATCAAAAATAGGAAAAAGTTTTTCATTTAATCTTCTTTTTCAAAAATGGTTAAAAGAGAATGCTGGTAAAACGTATCAAGAAGCAATTGCGGCTTATTATTATCTTTTAAAAGAAAAGAAAAATATAAAAAATCCAATAGGCAAGCAATTCGAATATAACACATACATTAGAGACTTTTTTTTAGATAATCCTAAGAAAAGCCTCAATGACGCTATTACATGCTGGAAATACAAAAAAGTATCATTGGACATAATCGCTATGAGAGAACGGATCTTAAAGTTCTAAATGATAAATAAAAGCAAAGTATAAGTAAAAAAGGCCTACAAAGGCCTTTTTATAATAATATGATATTTAACACATAGCTTAGGACATAGAATAAAGCTATTATGTAAATTACTTTATTAACTTCTTTTCCTCTCTTGCTAGCAGACATCATTAAGCAATAGAAGATAATGCCAATTCCTAATCCATCACTTATTGAATAACAGAGGATCATTAAGATAACAATTAAGAACGTTGTCGCTACGATAATTTTATCATTCCAATTAATATTTTTTAAGTCTGCAAACATCATTGAACCAACTGCTATTAACGCCATTGCAGTTACACTAGAGTGTGAGAAAATGGAGAAAATAGGATAAGCAAAAATTGATAACAAGAATAATATACCTGTAACAACTGCTGTTAAACCTGTTCTTCCACCCATTTCAACACCTACGTTACTTTCAACGAAAGATGTTACTGGTGAAGTACCAAGAATACCACTAACAACTGCACCACCAGCATCAACTAATAATGCTTTATTTGCCCCTACTAGTTCTCCACGTTCATTTATAAAGCCTGCACCGCTTCCCACAGCAAGCATCGTACCCGTTGTATCAAAGAGGTTAACGAATATAAATGAGAAGATAACAGCATACGTTTTTGGATCAAGTAAAACATCAAAATGGAAAAATGCTTGCCCAAATGTTTCTCCTAAAGATGCAAAATTACTAGATTCTCCAGAGAATGTTGGCATATTAGGTATACCACATCCACCTAGAATTAAGCCAACAATGGCCGTTATAGCCATTGCAAGTGGAATTGCAAAAGTAGAAATTTTTGATTTTAAATTTGAAATAATAAATACTAACATAACACCAAAGATGGCTAATAAAACACTTGGATCATCCAATTTGCCCAAAGTAACTAATGTTGAAGGCGAATCCATTATAATACCAGAATTCTTAAAACCTACAAAAGCAATAAAGGCACCTAGGCCTACTATTATGGCATTACGTAAATCAAGAGGTATAGCCTCGATTATTTTTCTTCTTATTGGTGTAACCGTTATAATCACAAAAATAATCGATGCAACTAAAGTAATAGTTAACGCTTCGCCCCAGGTATAATTTAAAGTAGCACAAACTGTATAAGAAAAATAAGCATTTAATCCCATTCCAGCAGACAATGCAACAGGAAATTTAGCTATCAATCCCATCGCAAGACAAGCAATAGCTGAGGCAATAGCTGTCGCGATAAATACACTTTCCGGATTCATTCCGGAACCATTAGCATCTGATAAAATACCTACGTTTAATGGTAAAATGTAGACCATTGCCAAAAAGATTACTATACCTGCTAATATTTCTTTGGTATAAGTAGAACCACTTTCTCTAACTTTGAAAAAAGATTTTTCTTTTGAATTTTTCATAATTACTTCCTCTTCTAATAAAAGCCTATAATCTATTTATCATAGGTTTTTATTATATCACAAAATCATATTTTTGTAATGAAAGTTGCCTAAAAATTTAAAATATAAAGAAAAAATCGCTTAGATATTTTTCTTGTTTCACTCATAAAATAACACTTTTTTTTAATTTTATGATATAATATAGACACAATATAGAAAGAGGATTTTATGATAGAGTACAACAGAATTAACCCCTTTCCTTTTCTTTACCACTTTCGTGATCCTCAAGGAACATGCTTTACACTAATTAAAGGTGAAAAGTTGGCGCTACTTGTCGACACAGGATATGGAATAGGAAACGTGAAACAATTAATCGAAAATTTAATTTCCACTCCATACATCGTTTTATGTACCCATGGACATATGGATCACACTGCAGGATGTTTTCAATTTCCAGAAGTATATATTTCTAAAGGAGATTATGACCTATTTATCGAACATAATTCTAAAAAAAGAAGACTCCTAAATCTAGAGGACGCTAAAGAAAAAAATTTAATTGATGATGATTTTGAAACTGACAAGTATGTATTTGCCCCTCTTCCTAAAGTTAATTTATTTGAACCTGGTTTTAAATTAGATTTAGGGAACATAGAGATTGAAATTATCGATATGAGAGGTCATACAAAAGGATCAATTGGCCTCCTTTTGAAAAATGAAAAACTTCTCTTAACAGGGGATGCTGCCATTTCAATGATTTGGTTGTTTCTAAAGGAATCTACATCAAAAAGAACATACATAGATATGCTAAATAGAGTTAAAGAGCTTCCTTTTGATAACTTTATTACCGGTCACATAATGCGCGTTTTCCCAAAGAGATATTTTGACTATTACTTAGAAGTTGCGAAAGAAGCTAATACTATAAATTCTTCTAAAGTATCATTTCATAATTTTGAACGTCCTAATACTTATCAATATAGTAAAGTCTTTGAAAATGATACTATTGGAATATGTTTTCAAGAGCCAAAAGAAGATTAACAAAAAACAAAAAAAGAGCGTGAGCTCTTTTTTTAATTATGACTAAAGCCAACAAGCTTTCCTCCGCTTTTTAACTCATCATCGACATTTTTATAATCATTATAGGCCTTTCCCCATGCACTATAGTAGTACACATCACCATCCGATTCGTACTTCATATATAAGCCTTTTACTATAATAGTATTATCTTTTACCAGTGTTGTATCTAATTCTGTGTAAACTACAGTTTGATCTTTAATCCATTCATTGTTTTCTATTACATTATCTTTTAATAAAACTTCATTTTGAGCAAGTCCAATGATATTAGCAGCGTTGTATGCGGCTTTTATGGTATTTGCTTTAATAGTACAATTAGTTATTTTAGTAGTACCATTCTTATCTGCTGCCATACCTATTAAAGGTGCTATCTTACCATAACCTGTAATTGTAGATGATATCACACTTACATTGTTTAATTCAACATTTCCATATGCATAACCAACCACTATTCCGTACACATTTCCAGAATAATGCTTTTCTGTAGAACTTTTTCTTGATATAGTAGCATTTTCAAATTTTACATCTTTAATAACGGCACCATCTCTTACATCTTTAAAGAAACCATTACCATATGCTAAATCGTTTTTAATGTTTAAATTTTTGATTGTATGATTGCCACCATCAAAAGTACCTTTAAAAGTAGTCAATGGCTCCCATACAATTTTCTGTAAATCGTAATCAGAAAGCAACGCAACTTTTTTAGTTTGATATTTTTCATCTGCTTTTAAACTTTCTTTAAATTTTAACAAATCACTTATATTATATAAATTAACACCATCAAGAATGGGATTATTAGTGGTCTCACTTTCTTTTACTGCCTCTATTTTACATTTTAGTATCGATTTAGATGAGTCAATAGCTTCCTTTAAAGAGATGGTAAAATGTTTTTTTTCGGCATCTTTATCTATTTCTAACATATTCCAATTTGACACATATGTCATACCTTCACTAGTATATTCATCTGAAGATATTATCATATTTTTTACTAAATTTTCACCATCACTATATTCTATTACGTAACGGTATTTAACTTTAACATTACTTTTATTGTTACCTTTTATATCAAATTCAATTTTATCATTAGTTTTCATTGAAGTTACTTCAATATTATTATCTACAAGAGTAGCCATGCCACCATCACTAAATTTATTATTTTCTTGCAGTTTATCATTCGAAAAAACCTTTAAATTTTCTATTACAACCTCTACTTCCATGATATCTTTTTTATCTACATTATTAGCTTGAACTAGCGCTTTGATACTAGCTGCTAAAGTAAGTATCAATAGTATCGTTATTGTAATAGACCCTGTTAATCTTTTTGTCATATTTCCTCCTCGTATAATATAAATTGTTCATAATTATT
>ULNH01038603.1_pt1 | contig 18679 bp, 19 predicted proteins | sample 1951871 | NCBI WGS metagenome assembly ULNH01 (sample SAMEA4835572, study PRJEB28245) | human gut metagenome | biome: gut microbiome; material: fecal sample | place: Denmark | collected 2008 | reverse complement strand
GCGCGGCTTCGCCGCACGGAAAGGTTCGGGCGCTTCATTTGACAAGCTGTTGGATTTATGGTATTTTATTTGAGTAATTCATACTAACAGCGGAACATGTTTACTACCACGAGGTGACATATGAAAATCTGGCTTATACGCCATGGGACGGAGGACGGCTCCGTGCGCGGCGGTTGGAGCAAAACGCCGCTTACAGAGGAGGGCAGGGCGCAGTCGCTTACGGCGGCCGAACGGCTTGCTAAAGAGCCTGATGCCGATATTGCCCGCATTTTTTCGAGCGACCTGCTCCGTGCGGCTCAGACGGCGCGGATAATCTCCGACAGGCTCTCCGTGCCCGTTGCATACCTGCCGCAATTCCGAGAGGTCAATAACGGCGTGCTCGCCGGCATGGCAAACGAACGGGCGGATAAGGAATACCCCGGGCTTTATTGGCGCACTCTCGATTTTGACGAGCATTACCCCGGCGGTGAAAGCCCGCATGAATTCTATGACCGCATTTCTGCTGCATGGGGCGACCTTGTGACCTCTGTACGCGGGTCGGACAAGGACGCAGCGCTTGTGACCCACGGCGGCGTTATCAATGTTATAATGCATATCGTTGACGGTATGCATTATTCAAACCAAACCCCGTCGTTTTGCATAGGCAATGCCGAATATACGGCGGTTGAGGTGTAAGCCCATTCCTGCTGCTTCAACTGCAGAAATACGATTTCATCCAAACAGAGCCGTGTCTCACAGCATATATCTGCGCTTGACAGGAGGGGCGATTATGGAGCTTCGGGTGCTCAGGTATTTCCTCGCGGTGGCGAGAGAGAAAAAATTCACAAGGGCAGCGGAGCAGCTCCACGTGACTCAGCCCACGCTGTCGCGCCAGATAGCCGAGCTTGAGGCGGAGCTGGGCGTTAAGCTCTTCACACGCAGCAGCCACAATATCGTCCTGACCGAGGAGGGCATGATGCTCAAACGCAGGGCGCAGGAGATCCTCTCCCTTGCCGACAGGACAAAGCGAGATTTCATCGGCAGGCAGGAGGAGCTGGAAGGTACGGTCGTCGGCAGTGGTGAATTCCTCTCAACTCGTCTGTTGACCGACTGCATGACAGCCTTCAGACGCATTCATCCGCTTGTTAAGTATGAGCTTTACAGCGGCAATGCCGATAATATCAGCGACAGCGTTGAGCACGGGCTGCTCGACATGGGGCTGATGTTAGATTTGTCAATGGGACGGTTGAATTGAGGCTTTTCAAGTCGCGTTATTGTGATGTGTTTTTCGTTCTCTAAGGAATTCCTGCTGCGTATTGTATCGCAATGCCTGCCATATATCGGCTACCCACGCAGCCTGAATGCAATATCCTGCGTCAATAAAGCCGCCGAAAGTTGATAACAAACATTAAAATCCCCCGCCCGATTCATATGAACCGAGAAGGGGATTTGAGGTTTTATAATTGAAATGTGCAGTAGTCGCAATTGTAGGAAATGTGTGAAAGGCGCAAAATTATGTGGTTTCTGCTCTGCGCACTTGTGCAAGTTGCTTCCTAACACCGCAGACGCAACTACTTTTGACAACAAACTTCTGCTCTGCGCACTTGTGCAAGTTGCTTCGCACATGAATATGGCGGCGACTTGAACAATGTCCTTCTGCTCTGTGCACTTGTGCAAGTTGCTTCAAAGGGAGAATAAAAGGAGCAGACAACATAATATCCTTCTGCTCTGTGCACTTGTGCAAGTTGCTTCGGCAAAACTGCACAGTTCTTTGCGTCAGGCAGTAGAAGCAATTTGCATAGGTGCGCAGTTACATATCATATCTAAGTGTGAGTTGCCCTTCAATAGCACTATAGACAGCAATGATATGATCGTTCGACGTGCGAACCTCTCATGGCAACAATGAGAACTCGGTATTCGCACATCACGGTAGGGACAGACCTCCTACCGTATTGATATTCAATTGTCTTGTGCTTTATTTGTTGCGTTTCATTTTGGACTTATAGCTATTTTTTGCATTGCAAGCGCTTCGGAATCCAAATCCCTGCGCGTCGTCAAGAATCTTATCTGTTTCTGTGTCAACTATTATGTATCGTGGGTCGTTCATTGCGGTGAGCTCTTTGCTGAATCGTATAACAATGTTTGGCTTATCATCAAATATGTGGATATCCTTACCTCGCTTAATGATTTGTTGCTTTTTTCGCCGCGGCGGTGATCCAACATTTGACTTTTCGACTTTATCATCAACGCCGCCCTTTTCCTGAGCTATACGAAGTATGTTTTTAGCGGCGTTAATGTCACGGTCGTGTTTTGCTCCGCACTTTGGACAAGTCCAGAAGCGTATGCTAAGGTCTTTGACGGCGGGATTGCTTTCTCCGCAATTGCTGCAAAGTTGACTGGATGGCTCAAATGTGCCGATAGACACCAATTCGACCCCTCTCCACTCAGCTTTGTATTTCAGCTTGGATATAAAGCTGCTCATCGCCGCGTCGTCTAAAGCAAATGCAAGCTTGTGATTCCTTTTCATATTTTTGACGCGCAGTGTTTCAACAGCAATCAAACTCGCCCGATTTACTATCTCTGCTGTCTTTTGATGATAATAGGTGTTTCGCCGATTCGCGATTTTTAGCTCTAATTTTGCTTTATCGTTTTGAATCTTCAAGTATCCGCTGCTTGGAGTGGCAAGATGTAATTGCTTTTCAAAGTCGCACTTTCGATTTTCGCTGCGGATATTACTGTTATAGTCGCGAAATGCCGGGTTTGCAGGACCCCATCTTCGGGAGAGCTTGCGGTTCATGGCTTTCAGAGCTTTCAGCTTGTTTCGCCTGAAATGTATGTTTTCATATTTTGTTCCGTCACTTAATATAGCGATGTCCTTTATTCCGACATCAATGCCGATAGGCTCGGCTTCGGTGCGAACGGGAACTTCACGGTAAGCGTTGCAACCTTTTGAAATTGTTATTGATACATAGTAGTTATTGCAGGCGTCCTTTGAGACTCTTACGGACAGTGTCTTGGGAAGCTCATTCGCGGCAACGGCTTCTTCATATTATGCTCTCCGTTCTCGCCGAACCATATTTTACGGTTAAAGCCACGGGCTTTAATCATTTTGCCGATGCGTTGCAGATTTATGAAGGCAACCTTGGGATTGTCCGGCGATGGCTTTAAGCTTTTGGGATTCATTTGGAACATAAAGCTTCTGCGGGGCTTTTTTGAATTGTAGAAAGAGAAATCTTTTCGGTTGGCTTTTTCAATCGGAAGGTCATGCATTCCGGTTTCCCAGGCCTTTTTGGCATCATGTAGGAATAAGCCGTTGTTGGTTGTGATTGCCGCTGCTGGCGCAAGGCTGATGGCAGGATTCATTTCTTTCAAATGATTTGTCCATGTGGCTTTGGCCATTTTTTGAAAGTCCGGCCACAGAGAACCATCCTTGCCAACCGTTGTGATTTCCGGATTTTTTAAAAACACTTCATGAAATGTCATGTTATATGCAAGCTGGAGGGCATGAAAGGCGTCGTCGATTTGCTTTGCTTCACTTTTTGAAGGGTAGATTCGCATCTTCATTGTGTAATCAGACAACTTTTCTTTGATCATTTCCGCCATAATGTATCCCTCCTTTGCATAAATTTGACTATTAACAATATTAACTATAACATACCTATTTGTAATTGTAAAGCGATAATTTACATGATTTGAAAGAATTGTTTTAGAGTAGAACTACAAATTGCTCACTTGGAACTTTTAACTTGATTTCATTATACACCAACGCCTGTCCGATAAAACGGACTTTGCTGCCTTGAAATCCGAAAACAGCTCAATAATGCCTCGCCGTAGCATTAAAATCCCCCGCCCGATTCATATGAACCGAGCAGGGGATTAGTGATCGTTAAAGTATTATTCCCACTCGACGAGGACTAAGCAATTTCGCTTATGTATTTTTGCTTTTTGTTTGTCTCACTATTTTGATTTTACGATTTATCTGTATTATCCTGTGCTAAAACGCCCTTGTTATCATTTTGTTATCGAGGTTGATAACAAGAATAATTTCACCGTGGATAATATGGAAGCGGAACGCTGATATTATAGCATATATTTGTTCTTGTTGCAACAGTGATTTTAAATTCACGCACAGTTTTCAAAATTTTGTGCGTGAATTTTTATTGCAACAATTCTTTTTTCGTGTTATAATAAATCCAAACACACATATACTCTTTGTGTGCTCGAATTTTATAATGAAAGAAGGTGAATGAGTGGACATCCGAAAGCAAGTAAAAGAGGTTATCATCAATAACGGCGGAATTGCAAAATCTGCTGATTTTGTCGCTGCCGGAATTAGGGCGGCAGATGTTGTAAATCTCTGCAACGCCGGAATCCTTTCCCGTGTGCGACACGGTTATTATGAGCTTACGGAAAAGAGTGAGGTTTCTGAGGAACAGCTTCTTACAACCCTTGTCCCGAAAGGAATCGTTTGCGTTGAATCGGCTCTTTTTCATTACGGTTACAGCGATTTTGCTCCACGCAAGTGGTCGATAGCAGTCCCTCGTTCTATGTCAAGGACGAAACTTAATGTGGATGTTCTTGCTCTGCAACCTTACTATGTGCAAGCAGAACTGTACGATTTGGGTAAAACCACAGATAATTTCAATGGGGTTGTCCTTCCCGTATATGACCGAGAGCGTACCATTTGCGACTGTTTTAAATATCGTGCAAAACTTGACAATGAGATTTTTAATAAAGCGCTCAATGCTTATGCAAATGATACAGAGAAAAACCTGAGCAACCTTTCTGCATACGCAAAAAAGCTGCGTGTATATAAAAAAGTTACCGAACTGATGGAGGTGTTGCTGAATGGCTGATATTGCAGCGTCTGTGCTTACACGATTAAAGAATAAGGCGCAGTCAAGTGGAAGAAGTTATCAACTTTGCTTACAACTCTTTTGTCAGGAAGAATTTTTGCGCAGACTTGAAAAATCAAAATATGCAGAAAATTTTGTTCTCAAAGGCGGATTGTTTATCTATTCGCTTACTGAATTTGACAGCAGAGTAACAGTCGATGTTGACTTTTTACTTCGTCAAATGCCGAACACTCCTGAGCAACTGCGAGTTGTGCTTGAAGAAATTATCGCAACACCAAGCGAAAACGATTTTATCACTTTTGAGATAACAGATGTTGCTCCCATTGCTGTTGCAAAGAAATACGCCGGTATCGGTGCATCGCTTGTTGCACATATCAAGAATACAAGAACACCTTTCAGCATTGATTTCGGCGTGGGTGATGTCATCGTGCCTAAACAGGAAAAGCGAAAAATTCCTACACAGCTTGACGATTTCACTTCTCCGACTGTAAATACATATTCGTTGGAAACGACAATTGCCGAAAAGCTTGATGCAATTCTTGATTTAATGGAATTTTCAAGCCGAATGAAAGATTATTATGATATTTATTATCTTGCCAATAAGTTCGATTTTGACGGAGCTACGCTGGCGGAAGCGCTGAAAAAGACCTTTGAAAACCGTGGGCATAGCTTTACCATTGAACAGTTTGAGCAGGTAATGGGCTTTGACAATGACGGAGCAATGCAGAAAAAATGGAAAGCCTTTACCCATAAGATTGATACTAAAACTGATGATTTCAGCAAAGTAATCGAAACAATAAACCTTTTCCTTGCAGAACCATTCAAAGCAGCAGCAGAAAACACAAAATTCACTGCCAAGTGGTCTGCAAAAGATAGTGAGTGGAAATAAATTATTGATATATACGCAATCGGCGTGAACGGAGGATAAATTATGTCTGAACAAACTATACAGAATAGCTTATTTTCTAATGATGTAAGTATTCTTGATAAATATACCTGTCTTAGTCTTGGCGCTACAACTATAAGTGATTTGATAAAATCCGGAAAATTAAAGCAGGTAAAGATATCTAAAAACTTAAGTAAAAAGCCTGATGTACTTATTATCAACAAAAACAAGGAAGTTATTGTGTTTTTGGAATTTAAAACTCCAGACGAATTGAATACACAGGCTAAAATTAATAAAGCAATAAAACAAGAGATAGGTGTTGCTAAGGAAATTGGAGCTAAAATATATGTTGTAACAGATGGAGACAAATATATTTGGCTTAATCCTGTTACCGGCAACCTTATTGTTGATGAAAACGGTAATCAAATTACAAGAAAGCTCGATCCTAAAACTGAACCTAAAAAAATAGCAGAGTTTATAGATCTAGTATCACTTTCTGTTTCTGCCGAAAATGACACCATATTGAAATTAGAGGATATTGATCCTACTGATTTAGCGAAGAAAATTGCTCGTATATTGAAAAGGATGACATTCGCTTCATCCAAAATGTCTTTATATACATTTGTGGAAGTATTTCTTTTTAAATATTTGAGCGATATAAATGTTTTGAAAGATAATAACTCTTTTAGTTATATTTATAGTTTGTATTCAGTTGATGAATCTTCACGATTAACTAATGCTGATATTCTTGGTGCATATCTTGAAGGTCCTAGAGCCCAAATGAAAATGTTGTTTCCTGATGGTGGAGATGGCACTACCATTGTTAATGGACAGATTTTCCATGTAAAAAAAGGCGTAGACGGACATTATATCGAGGAAGATTCCCACGCTATTTGCTTTAAAAACATTATGGATGAGTTCTATAATTATGAAAAAAGCAATGGTAAGTTTATCAATATCAGCAAAGATTTCAAATCAAAACTTTTTGAAACTTTCATGAAAAACAGTGACGACAAATCCGATATGGGACAATTCTTTACACCGCTTAAAATTGTGAGAGAAATGGTAAACATGGTTACAATCAACAGTGGGATGTCTATATGTGATCCGGCTTCAGGTGTAGGAAAATTCTTATTAGAAGCAGCATCCAATGTTCCTTTTGAAGTGAAAAACGGACAGTTGGTTTCAGGTGTGGATTTATACGGATTTGAAAAACAAATGTCTAGTAAAGACGATATAACTACAATCCTTGCAAAGGCCAATATGCTTATTTATTTCTCAAAACTTTTCAAGGATAATAACAATATTGATGAAGTTCAGTACCTTGCAACGGAACTTTTGAACAAAGTGTTTTATTCTAGCAAAAAAGCCCTTGGAACACTTGACAAATTAGAAGAAAACAAATATGACCTCATCCTTGCTAACCCTCCATACTATCAGGATGCCACGATTAGCAAATTAGCACAAGATACTGGCTTTTATACTGCTAAGGGCAATGGCGTTGAAGCTCTTTTCTTAGAGTGGATAATTCGCTCTTTAAAATACGGTGGTACTGCTAATATCGTTTTGCCAGATGGTATTTTCACTAACTTGGGCAATACCAATTTAAAAGAATTAATCTTGAAAAATTGTTATATAGAAAGTATTATTTCACTACCCATTAATAGTTTCTTCAACACTCCTAAAAAGACATATATTCTCACACTGAGAAAGAAAACTGAAGAAGAAATAGATAATGAAGTTAATCAGAAATATAAGATTTTCTGTTATATTTGTAAAAGCATCGGTGAAACCTTGGATACATATCGCTTTGATACACCAGATGATAATGATCTTCACGAAGCTGTCAACAAATATAACTCTTATAAAAATTTGCCCGATAGGAACAATATTTCAGAACCTTTTAAATCTTGGTTTGCAAATGATGGCAAAATGAAACTTCTGTCTTTGGATAATTTCCCTTCGGATTCAAATTGGAACATTGATAATTTCTGGACAGATCAAGAAAAGATTGACCTTGGATTCAAGGAGGCAGACGATATTATGACTTTAGATGAATTTAAAGTTTTTATTGATACGCTTGTAAATGATATGACCAATTACAAGGAGGCGATAGAATGCCTAAAACAGTAACTAGAAAGATTTATGAACTTTTTGAGCCCGAAAACGGGAATGCAAAATATACTAAAGCATTCTGTAAAGAACATTCAGGCGAATTTGTCGTATATACTGGTACAACAATCGGGATTTTTGCAAAAGTCGATTTTGCTGACTATACTACCCCAAACCTTACATTTACAACAGATGGAGAAAAGGCAGGAACAATAGAATATATAACAGATTCAGGATATTGTATTGGAGGGCATAGAACGGTACTCAAACCAATTGTAGCGGATCTGAATTTGCTATATTTTAAATATTTATTGCAACCTATTTTCTTCAAAAAAGTAAAAAGAGGCGATGTTCCATCTTTACATTTTAGTAATATAAAAGATATTCAGGTAGATGTTCCTGTATTATCTGATGGGAGATATGATTTAGCAGCACAAACAGAGCTAGCTAAAAAATATCAAGATATTGATAACCAAAAGAAACTTTTAGTTGAAAAGGCAGAAGAATTAAAAAAGTGCAAGATTTTAATTGATTCTGATAGCCAATCTAACTATGTAAAAGTACCTATAACAAAATTATTCACTCCTAAAGGCGGTGATATGAAATTATCTAAGCCATATTGTAAAGATCATGCCGGTGAGTATTCAGTTTATTCTGGAAGCACCTCTAAAGAAATTTTCGGTAGTATAGATACCTATAAATGTGATGGTGAATATTTAACATGGGTTATCGACGGGTTGGCAGGCTACGTAATGAAACTAACAGGAAAATTCTCTATTACATGTCACAGGGGTATACTTATACCTACAAAAGAATGTAAAAACGTAGATTTGCTTTATGTTAAGTATATGATTGAACCGATCTTTCGCAGAAGAGCTCGTGGAAGAATAGGCATAAATGGAAAAAACGAATATACCGCACTAAAGCCTACTCATATCATAAACTACAACGATTCAATCCTAATTCCAGTTGATGAAAACGGAGATTATGATTTAAAAAAGCAACAAGATCTTGCAATGAAATATGCCACTATAGAAACTATGAAAGAGAATATATGCGATCAAATCTACAATCTTACTAATATTGTTGTTAATTAATTGCAATAGCAAAACTCTTCTGATGTTGTAAAACTTCAAAAATAATATGCGTGAATTGAGAATGAGTAAGTGGTATATTAGCCCTTAATAATCGTAGTTTCTGTGAAATTGAATTTCAAAAAGAGGTGAGTATTAATGTGGAAAAAATTCAAATGGGATATGTTTGTTACATCTTTTATTCCACTATGGCTATCAATTGTTGTTCTTGATGCTTGGAATATTGTTTCGCTGGCTTTAGAAAAATGGGATGATAAAAGCAAAATGCTTGAAAACTTGAAAAATATACTATGTAGCAGTAGCGTTCAAGTGATAAGCGTTATTGTAATAGCTTTTTTGGTGATAAGCAGCATAGTTGGCATAAATTCTTTCCTCAAGAAGAAATTGACTATTAAAAGCACTCATCCAAAGGGAACTGTGAAGAAAGCTACAAAAGCAAACAAACTGTCCTCAGAGTTCTTGCTTGCATATATTCTCCCGATGATAGCGTTTGATTTTGGTGACCCACAGAAATTAGTATTGTTTTTGATTTACTTTTTGGTATTGGCGTACCTTTGTATTAGAAACAATAATATATACACAAACATTCTTTTGGAATTCAAAGGATATCGCATATACACGTGCGATTTTGAATGTATGGTCGCCAATGAGAATCATATTTATCACGACAGCATTGTTATCAGTAAGATAGATCTGACGCAAGAAGAAGGTAATGAAGTTCCATACTGGGATTTTGAAAACTATATTTACATCACAGTAGATAGAGGTGGAAAACAATGAGCAAAAATGTATTAAATAATATCTGCACATCAGCACAAAAAGATAGCTATAGCTGGGCTCTGTATTTTTTCAAACTTGACAAAAGAGCAAAGCAGCCATTCAAGACAAATAAAGTTAGATTTAAAAACAACATCTATCTTTTGCAGTATGCGAGAAACCTATTAAATGCCACTAAAACTTATCAAGTTGACCAAATCAGCGAAGTACAAGATTATGACGGTGAAAACAGTAAAGTGTCTTGTGATAAACTGTTATTAACAAACGAACTTGTTTCTGAACAATGGAAGCTGTTTACACAAGCGGTTGCTACATCTTCCGACCAAAAAATCAAAGGTAAAATTAACGGTTACATACTATGTGGGCAGCCTTCTGAAGATGGGGATAAACCTGTAACTTTTGTTAAGGTTGCAAATCCGATTACAAAATTAACAAACAAGAAATCTGTTGTCTTTTCCGCAAATGCCAACGATGAATTGGATTTAATAACCGACGATGTCTGCAGGCTATATCTAACGGTTGACTTTATTGCCTACGAGGGCGCAATGTATACTTTTAATCACACCTTTGAAACTGTTTTCAACCTCGAAAAAACGATGGCAAAAGTCAAGAAGGGAGCAATAGATGAAATAGCTGGGACAAATGTCTTTAGTAACGTAGATACTTTCAAATCTTTGGCTTCGCAATACAAATCATCTCGCACATTCATTACGCTTAAGCCGGAAAGAATTAACCGAATAAAAAATAAACGAAGCAGAAAAGCAGTTGCCGACATGCTACATTTACCGCTTGACAGCAACGGAAATTTTGCAATCACAACAGAGGACGAGGCCTCTCTTTTGATACGATATTTATGTTTCAAAATATTCCAAGATAATGAAACAAAAGATGTATTAGAAGCTAATACTGTTACAAAACTTAGTATTGCATAACACCATACTGTAAAGAACAACAGGAAGTGATTCAATGGATAAAGGATTCGTGTATTTCAATGACAGTAAGATTCCGTTTGTGATTGAAAATTATCGTATGGAGTTATTCACTGATGAGCCGATTCTGAACGATTTTTGCAAAGAATACAACTTCAAGGGTAACTTTATACTTCTTGGGCAATGTTTTTACAACGGCGGTTCTGGAAGAAATGCAACATTTTTAGTGGAAAACTCTATGGGTAGTACCTGTTATCTACGATGCTATATCATCAATATGTTTGATCGCGATGAGAATTACGATACCATCGGTGTGCAATCATCATTCCTTGATGATGTGTTTAGGTATCAGTACAATTACATAGATATGGTCAGGCAAGGCATCAATTTTTCCCTAGAACCTAAAGAAGTATATAAGATTCCCTTTTCAATGCAAGATAGACAGTATGAGTTATCTTTCCTTATTGGATATGATAATAAATTAGGGCTCTTAGAAGATAACGATAAAAAAGGCGAAATAAAGATCCCGCTTCATAGCAAAACCATTCAGGAGTGCTCTGATATCTCCGTGGTTTTAAATCGCCTTGCAATGTTTATGACTTCTCACTCAGAAGTGTCTTTCAAACGTATTACCTTGTATAGCAAAGGACACAAAGCCGGCTGGTTTTACTGCCCGCTTGTGTCCGAGAAAGCAGTTTCAGGGAACGATGGTTTCTTTTATGAGTTTGATGTTATGAAGTATATACCTAAAATACTGAACAACATGGCGTTAGATTCCGGCAATAAGATAACAACGAGCGTACCGTTAGGTCATTTAGGTACTCTCGACACTATGTTTTCCCCTCAGCGTTTTGTTGAGCAAATAATGTCCTTTGAGTACTTATTTAATAAGCTTGAACACAAGAAAGCTCAGGACAGCAGCTTTTCACTAAAAAAAGAATTGATATATGCTTTTAACCTCTTTCCAGAATTGCTAACTGGCACAAACAAATCTGCGGAAATAATAAGTGATGATATCAAAGAAATCAGGCGTACTGTTGCACATGGATATGCTTATTATTATGATTTTAAGACCGATTCAAAGGTAAAATATTATATTCTTCTTCTCGACAAGCTTATTAAGAAGATGAGTTTGAAATGGATCGGTTTTTCTGAAAGCGAGATTAAAAACTTTTCAATTTGGTAAAAAACGGCGGCAGAGATTGCTCCCTGCCGCTGTTTACCGGTTAGGTGTAAATAAAATCTGCATTCACGACCTCGGTAGCTCTGCTGCGGATGTTGTTCATTCGACCAACCCACGCCATTTGATTATCCGCTTTGAGTTGCTCGGTTAGACCCTCACGCTCTGCCATATGTTTCACCAGCTGAGAAAACATTTCTTCCGCCTGTTCGTCAATATCAGCAAGGTAACTGTTTAACTTGCCGCTGGTCAGCAAATTGGTGTATAACACCCTTCGATTTTGTTTGATGTGTCGCAAATGCCGCTGTCCCCATACGCCGATTGGCTGTTGTTCTTCAGCGGGCAATTCGAGGTCGGGCAGATAATAATCTCCCTGCAAGGTGTAGCTGATACCCGTTCTTTCGTCTGTGAAATGCTGTTTCATAATGATTTCCTACCTTTCGATACTGTTATTTATTGAGCGTTTCCCACGTTCTTGGGTGTGTGTTTTTGATGCAGAAATCGGCTCATATTCAATGCTCTTTTCCTGCTTTTTGAAGCGCTTGAGGATACCGTTGATAAATTCTTTAACGGCTTTTGGCGCCGCTTTTAACGCTTAAAGATACGGTTTACATTTTTCTGTCAGTTCCGTCAGCGCTTGCCGCAACTGTGATACTTCCGATTGGAGCGACCATATCCGGCTGGATAACTGTCGGTTTTCATCTCGCAACTTTCGTACATCGGACTCTGCCGCATAACTTCGCTTTGCAAGGGCGGTCAGCTTTTTATATTCCTCTGCTGATACGGTGTACTTGCCCGTAATGGATTTTTTACCCGAACTATCAATCTCGGAAAAGGTCATAAACGAATCGTGGTTGTTGTCATACCGCACCTGCTCTTCGGCAATCCTCTCGGAAAGTTCTGCTAATTTCTTTTGCTCCTGCTTGATTTTATATTCAAGCGAGGTCAAATTTTCGGCGGTACTGCCACGCTCCCCACGAACAAAACCCGCATAGCCTGAGCTTTGCATATGCTCAAAAAACTTATCCTGCAGCACACTGTAAGAAGCGTGATAAATTTGTTTACCCTTGCTGTTGAGGATAGGGTTTCCGTTTTCGTCGACCGCTTTTTCAGAACGCCATTTCTTTGAGTGGCTGACTTGATGAATGACCTCTTTTACCTTTCCAACCAGCTCAGGATCTTTACAGCGTTTCGTCCAGCGTACCTCTTTGTCCACCACCGGCAATGCCATAATGTGCAGATGATAGTGGTAAATCGGCCTGCCGTATTTCTCGGTCATAGCAACATTCAATTCATCTGCGTGCATCACTGCAGAGATTATATTGTCCTTGCCGTATATTTTTTCGGCAAAGTGGAACGCTTCATTATAGAATCGGCAAGCATATTCGTAGCCGCCGTTTTGCTCAAAATAATCAGTGTTTACATCCATAATCATTTCGTCAAAGACGGTGGCATCGGGTTTTAATCCTTTCAGCGAAACCGTCCCTGCGGCGATCAACTCGTTAAGATATTCATTATAGGTCAGCTTGCCGCAACCCTTAAAATTGATGTTCATCGGAGTGCGGGATAGGTCAACATTCATATTTTCATAGCTTTCGTTTTTGCGTTCAATGTGTCGCTCAAATTTACCGACCGTCGCTCTTGTACGGGTTTCGACACGGGCAACACAAAAGTTTTCTTTCGCCATCCATTCTCACTTCCTTTCTGTTGCGAACTTACGGGAGCCACGGTTACACAACTTTTTCAAAGTGTGTAACCCACTATGACACTTTCAGCACTTCGGCTGTAAAGGTGTCGTGGGCTCTCCGAGGGGGTGTGGAGCGTTGCCCCGTTGTCTGCGGACAACTCCCCAGCAGTGCCGTCCTTTGAAAAGGGCACCCTGCACCCCGTCTAAACTTGGTATTGTCATACCTGCCGAAAAAGAACATTGCAAGATTGTGAAAATCCCGCACCTTTGCAATGTTGCAACCTTACAGGTCGCCGTGCCCTTTTTCTTCGGGTAGTTGCCAATACCACTGACTGCCCTCCTTCACAGACCGCACATTCAGCGTTTTCTTTGCTTCGTCAAGCACCCGTTTGGAAATTCCCAAACTATTAGCTTTTTGAAGCAAAGTCTGTTGTGGATACTTCCCATCGGATAGGCAGTCAACGATAAGACTTTCAGCCATATCGGATTTTTTCTCACGGCTGGTGCCGCTGAGAAGATCGTCGATAGAAATATCATAATGACCGAGCCATTTGAAAGCATTTGCTTCGCTCATTTCAAAGGCAATTGGTTTGCCCTCCGGCGCAAGTGATGATTTCTGTTGTGCCATCACTCGCACTTCGGGTTTATCTTTTATCCTTCCGACCACAAGAACGCTTCGTGCTACTGCTTGAAAGTCGATAGAGCCAAGACCTCTGTAATTTGATTTATTACCCTGAGCCTTGTTCAAATGCCCCACAAGGATAATTGCACAACTGTATTTCTCTGCGATCCTGCCAAGCTGAGAGAGAATGGCACGGACTTCGTTTGCTCGGTTCATATCCACCCTTGCGCCGATATAGGCTTGCATCGGATCTAAGATCATTACCCGTGCACCTGTTTCTGCAATCGCCTTTTCCACTCTCTTGTCAAGCATTGTCAGCGCCGCTTCAGACTCGTCAATTACCTTTATTTGCGAACAGTCTGCATCACCGGCAATAAGGCGTGGCTTGATGGTATCACCAAGTCCATCTTCTGCGGTTTGATAGATTGCCTTAATCGGCTCACGCTCGGTATCGTCGCAGGGGAGTTTTGCTCCCCTTGACAATAGCGCCGCTAATCGCAGTATCAGCGTTGTTTTACCTTCGCCGCCGTCACCGTGAATAATGGTCAGTTTTCCAAATGGGATATAGGGATACCATAGCCATTCCACTTCTTCGAAGGCGACTTCATTCATACTGATGATTTTTAATTCCGCCATAGGTGTTGCCTCCTTTCAATTTTTCTCAAAACTATTGAATTTGAAGGAGAATTCGGTTATAATATTTGCAGTACATTTTTGAGAAGGCTGTTCCTTATCTGCGCCAACAGATATTTTCGGAACAGTCTTTTCAGTTTTATATACCATCCGTTTGCCCCTTCAATCCGTATAGCGTGGTGTTGATTTGCTCAATTCTATCGAGCAGGTCATCGTGAACGCCACCTCCTGCTTAAATGCGTTTAAGCTCATCAAGCACGGCGGCAAGCTCGTTGCGGAGCGCCTTATAGACTCTCGGATTGCCAACAACCGTAATTTGCTGTTGCAGAGCACGGGCGCAAAGATAATCCTGCTTTGTAAGTCCCGATAATCTAACATTGCTATCCAAAATATCAACCTCCTGCGGCGACATACGAAAAGCAATTGTTTTGCTTCTCCAACGGTTGTGACGGTCAAGATTTTTAGCGGACATTTTCAATATCCATCCTTTCATATTCAAGTTTTTTTGCCATTTCCGTCTGCTTTGACGGGAATAGGTGTGCGTAGTTATAGGTGATGTCAATACTTTCGTGGCCAACCCGGTCGGCGATAGCAACCGCAGAAAAGCCTTGGTCGATCAAAAGACTGATGTGGCTGTGTCGTAAATCGTGGATCCGAATACGCTTTACGCCGGTTTCCTGACAGCCACGCTGCATTTCCCGATACAGATAGCTTTTCGTGACCGGGAACATCCGGTCATCCAGGCCAATGTCGTACTGCATCTTCAAATACTCCTGCATTTCATCTGCCAGAAAGCGTGGCATCGTAATTGTGCGATTGCTCTTTTCTGTTTTTGGCGGCGTGATGATGTCTTTCCCGCCGGTGTGTTGAAATGTCTTGTTGATCGTGACTGTGCGTTTATCAAGGTCAAAATCTGCCGGGGTCAGCGCCAGCAGCTCTCCTTCCCGAATGCCGCACCAGTAAAGCATCTCAAAAGCATAAAATGACAGCGGCTTGTCCATCATTGCATCAATGAATTGCAGATACTCATCCTTGGTCCAGAAAGCCATTTCCCGATTTTTCTTCTTGCCCATACTTCCGGCTTTCTTGCAGGGATTTTCCTTCAGGTTGTAGTACCTGACGGCGTGATTGAAAATGGCGCTAATCTGGTTCTGGATGCTTTTGAGATACACCGGTGAGTAGGGAGCCCCATCCTTGTCACGATAGTTGATTAGCTCATTCTGCCACCGAACAATTTGCTGCGGGGTGATGCTGCTCATTTTGAGCTTTCCAAAGTAGGGGAGCAGCTTGGTGCGGATGATGTGCTCCTTGCTCTCCCACGTGCTGTCCTTGATGCGGCTGCGCCGATCTTCCTCATAATGCTCCACAAAGCTTCGGAAGGTCATATCCAAATCGGAACCCAATTTGTTAAGCTGCTCCCTCTCCCAGCTTTGTGCCTCTCGTTTTGTCTGAAAGCCACGCTTCTGGGATTGCTTCCGTTCTCCGTTCCAATCTGTGTACCGATAAATGACCCGCCAAGTGTTGGTTTTCGGTTCCTTATAAACTGCCAATGTGATTACTCCTTCCTCTCTGCACCGTAGCAGGTGCGCTCCATAAAATACTTTCTGTTCACTCGCCCTGAGATGGTCAACATGCCTTTTTCTTTCAGTTCGGCATTTAACCTCTGGACGATCTTGTAGGCGTAGGATGTGGAAACGCCCAGTTCCTGCGCCACTTCCTCGACTCTCATAAAGCTTGTGTTTTCCATTCCATCACCCCTTTCGTTTGGTTATAGTTCTCTTGTTTCGTGTCGGAGAACTTTCTGACCGCATTCCGATTTGCCCGAGCGGGTACGCCATTACCGTGACGCACGACGGATATTCTGTTGTCTACAAATAACTTAACGCTATTTGCTATAGCCATTATGCTAAACGAATTTGCTATTGTCAAGAGGCTTTCGGGAAAATATTTAACTTTTTTGCTTTTGCTATCTTGACATAACTTAAATCTATATGCTATACTAATTGCGCAGTACATAAAGGAGTGTTGTGCTATGGCAATCGGTGAGAGAATTCGCTTTTTCCGTAATCTGCGGGGAATGACACAAAAATACTTGGGGCAGGTGGTCGGCTTCCCGGAAAAGACCGCCGACATCCGTATGGCGCAGTATGAATCCGGCAGCAGAACGCCTAAGGCAGAGCTGACGGAGAACCTTGCCAGTGCGCTGGGCGTCTCGCCGCTGGCGCTGTCCGTGCCGGACATTGACAGCTATCTCGGCCTGATGCACACGCTGTTCACCTTGGAGGATCGCTACGGTCTGACGGTGGAAACCGGCGAAAACGGCGTTTCTCTGCGTGTTGACCCCCGGAAGGGGAAGGACGCCGCCGAGCTTTCGGAAATACTTAATGCGTGGGCTGAACAATCCGAGAAATATCATAACGGCGACATTAACCGTGACGAATATGACAAGTGGCGCTACAACTACCCGAAATATGATGAAAATTCCGGTTATGTTAAAGTCCCGTCACAAGAATTCAGTGATGTTATGACAGAAGCTTTTAAAAATCGTCTTAAAGAAATATAAATCGGACTGTTTTTATTTTGGAGGATTGAGTTTATGAGAATAATTAATACATTTGATAAAATACAGAATTGTTTCACTAACAACATGTTTAATCTGGATTCTTGGAGAAAATATACAAAAGAGTTTTCTTATGAATTAAGCAAAAAGTGCGAACAGGATGCAAAAGAGTATGATTTTAATAAAGTGATATTTCCTGTAGTTAACAATGTATTATTGAATAAGGAGGCGGCGCTTCGCACAAACACTTCTTTTATTTCTGTAACAAATCAGCTTAACAGCAACATAAATAAACTTTTTAAAAATGATATCGACTTGGATATTATTCTTTATTTAGGATTATGTAACGGTGCAGGTTGGGCAACAGCACTTGATGGAAGAAATACTATTTTGCTTGGAATAGAAAAAATCATTGAGTTAGATTGGCAAAATGAAGCAGATATGCAAGCTTTAATCTTTCACGAAATTGGTCACATATGGCATAAAACCTATGGAGTTTTGCATCCGAAAACTCAATCGAAAGGTGAAGAATCATTGGTTCAACTGTATCAGGAAGGAATTGCAATGGTATGTGAGCAGATTTTATGCCAAAACAATAATTATTACCTTCAAAATAAGAACGATTGGCTTACTTGGTGTACAGACAATAAATTGGAAATTAAACAGGAATATCTAAACCGCATTGACAACAATATAAGCACGCAAGATTTCTTCGGGGATTGGTGTAATTATAAAAGCCACAGCGATGTCGGCTATTATTTAGGTTGTGAGTTTGTTAAACATCTACAACAGCATTATTCGCTCGTTGAAATCGCAAACTTGAATATCAATCAACTTTATGAGCAGTATAAAACATTTGCATTATTAACATAAATTTGGCAAGAAAAAAGAGCTATCAGACTTTCAAAAAATCTGATAGCTCTTTACTTTTACAATAATTCAAATAATGTTGCCATTTTGTTGTCACGGGGCAATTCCGTAACGCAAAAGTCCAGCATTTTCAAGGCTTTTCAGCCTTTCTGGGATTATTCCCACTCAATAGTGGCGCAGGGCTTGGGAGTGAGGTCATAGAGGACACGGTTCACGCCGTCGATCTCGGTGGTGATGCGGTTTGTGATATGCTCGAGAAGCTCGAAGGGGACATTCTCGACGGTGGCGGTCATTGCGTCACGAGTATTGACCGCACGGATGATGACGGGGTAAGCGAAGGTGCGGGCGTCATTCTTAACGCCGACCGATTTGAAATCGGGCACGACGGTGAAATACTGCCAAACCTTGCCCTCAAGGCCGTTCTTTGCGAATTCGTCACGCAGGATAGCGTCGGATTCCCTGACAAGTTCAAGCCTCTCTCTGGTGATAGCGCC
>ULNH01001817.1_pt1 | contig 19172 bp, 9 predicted proteins | sample 1951871 | NCBI WGS metagenome assembly ULNH01 (sample SAMEA4835572, study PRJEB28245) | human gut metagenome | biome: gut microbiome; material: fecal sample | place: Denmark | collected 2008 | reverse complement strand
AGATATGTATCCGGTATTTTACTTTCTAAGAACATAGTTGGAAATTCAAGAAAGTTATTGGCCTGTTATTTGCAGAGCGATGTACTAGTTGCCAAGCAGCATGTCGTAAAGCTTCTCATACTCTTTCGCAGATGCCTTCCATGAGAAATCATGCCTCATGGCGCGCTGCATCATCTCCTGCCATCTGTCCTTATGGTTTTCAAACACATCAAGAGCATATTTGATGACATGCAGCATATCATGCGCATTATAATTGGCAAAGGAAAAGCCATCGCCCGTATTCTCGTACTCATTGTACGGCACTACAGTGTCCTTAAGACCACCGGTCTCCCTGACTATAGGCAGCGTACCATATCGCATAGACATGAGCTGGCTCAAGCCGCACGGCTCAAAAAGAGACGGCATGAGAAATGCGTCACAGCCTGCATATATCTCATGTGCATTTTCCTCTGAGTAACCGATATATACTCCAAGCTTCTGCGGATACCTGCCATGGAAATAATTAAACATCTCCTCGTACTGCTGCTCTCCTGTGCCCTGCACTATAAACTGTACATTCATGGTGGAAAGCATCTCCTCCATCACATATGCCACCAGATCAAAGCCCTTCTGCTTTGTCAGACGCGAAACTATTCCAATCAGCATGACATCCTTATCCACAGCCAGACCATACTTCTCCTGCAGCTGACGCTTATTAACGACCTTTCCACTCAATTCCCTTACAGAAAAATGCTTATCCAGATATGTATCCTTCATAGGATTAAAGACATCATAATCTATACCGTTTACAATGCCTCTCAAATGCCTGCGCCGCTCAAGCATCAGGCCATCCAGGCCCTCTCCGCCCTCAGGTGTACAGATTTCATCTGCATATGTCGGACTGACAGTCGTAATCTCATCTGCATATACTATGCCGCCCTTTAAATAATTAGCCTCACCATAGAACTCCAGCTCCCCTGAATTAAAAATATGCTCCGGAAGTCCTGTAACATCAACCACCTCTTTAATCTTCCATCGCCCTTGAAACTTCATATTGTGAATGGTAAAGACTGTCTTGATACCGGCATAGAAATTGTCTGAGCCGTATACTGTCTTTAGAAAAACCGGCAAGAGTCCTGTCTGCCAGTCATTACAATGTATCACATCCGGGGCAAAATCTATAACCGGCAAAGCCTCAAGCACCGCCTTTGAAAAGAAAGCAAACTTCTCCACATCCTCGTATATATTGTTGTATGGCTTATCTCCTGCATAGTAAAACTCATTGTCGACAAAATAATATGTCACACCATCATACTGCGATGTAAAAATCCCCACATACTGCCTGCGCCAGTTGAGATTGACATAAAAATGACAGACGAACTTAAGCTGTGGCAGTAATTTATCATCCATACATTTGTACTTCGGAAGTATAACTCTCACGTCATATCTGTCCTTGTCAAAATATTTCGGTAAAGATCCCACTACGTCAGCTAGTCCACCTGTCTTCATATAAGGTATTGCCTCTGATGCGGCCATTAATATTTTCATTTTGTCCATGCTGAAACCTCCCCCAGATTACAGTTATTTAAACAACGATTAATCTGATAAAAAATATAGTATACATCCTGAAACCAATAGAATGTATACTATATTATATCACGCGGGAGTACATTTTGCCTAGTAAATTTATCAAAACGTGGTTTTATTTGTCTATAATGACGATTTTTACATCCCTAGACGTATTTTGTCTGTAATCAGGGCAATAAACTCCGAATTGGTAGGCTTGCCCTTACCATAGTTTACAGTGTATCCAAACATGGAGTCTATCGTATCCATCCTGCCTCTGCTCCATGCCACCTCGATAGCATGCCTTATGGCTCTCTCCACCCTGCTTGAGGTAGTCTTGTACTTCTTTGCAATAGTGGGATACAAAAGCTTTGTGATAGAGCTAAGCATTTCCATATCCTCAACGCACATCACTATCGCAGTCCTAAGATACTGATATCCCTTTATATGAGCCGGAACACCTATCTCATGAATGATATCCGTCACCTGTGTCTCAAGGGATTTTTTCTCCATATATGTATCATCAAGTGGCTCAGTGTCACCGGATGCCCTCTTTACATACACAAGTACCACATCAGAACCGGCATTACCGTTTATCATGCTGTATGCTTCATCACTACTTCTTGCTGTTCCTAAAAACTCCATGCCCTTTAATAAACTCTGCATGTTTTTCTTTTCGTCTGCTACTGCGACATTTAAAGTGCTCATCAAACTCTCCTATGCCGCCAATTACTGTCATGTCAAAACAAATTGTATGCTTTTATGATAACACATTTTGTCGAATTTTGTCGAGAGCGTATTTTTTTTAAATTTTTATGTAACCATTCAGCCCCACGCATATTCGCAAAACCGCACGATACCCGTGCTTTCTCTATTCTTCAAACTGAGAGTTATACAGCTCTGCGTAAAATCCGTTCTTTGCAAGAAGCTCATCGTGTGTACCCTGCTCGATAATGTCTCCGTCCTTCATGACAAGAATCATATCTGCATTCTTGATAGTAGACAGCCTGTGGGCGATGACAAAGCTTGTTCTGCCCTTCATCAGATTGTCGAGTGCCTTCTGGATACGGATTTCTGTACGTGTATCAACAGAGGATGTTGCCTCATCAAGGATAAGGATTGGATTGTCTGCAAGGATAGCTCTTGCGATAGTCAAAAGCTGCTTTTGTCCCTGTGACACATTGGATGCATCCTCGTTGAGCTCCATATCGTAGCCACCCGGCAATGTCTGGATAAAGTGATGCGCATGTGCTGCCTTTGCTGCCGCGATGACCTCCTCATCTGTGGCATCCAGACGGCCGTAGCGGATATTTTCCATAATGGTGCCCTTAAAGAGCCATGTGTCCTGCAATACCATGCCGAATGCATCTCGCAGATCGGCTCTGTTGTAATCCCTGATATCATGTCCGTCTACAAGAATGGCACCTGAGCTTACATCATAAAATCTCATAAGAAGCTTGACCATGGTAGTCTTTCCCGCTCCTGTCGGTCCAACGATAGCAACCTGCTGTCCCGGCTTTACCTTTGCAGAAAAATCATTGATGATGATCTGGTCAGGATTATAACCAAAGTGTACATGCGAAAACTCTACACTTCCCTCGATATGGTCTGGCTTTACAGGATTTTCCACTGTTATATCCTCTTCCTCCTCATCGAGGAACTCAAATACACGCTCAGATGCAGCCGCCATCGACTGAAGCTGGTTTGCCACCTGCGCTATCTGCTGGATTGGCTGTGTGAAATTCTTCACATACTGTATAAATGCCTGGATATCACCGATTGTGATGACATTCTTTATGGCAAGTATACCACCTGAGATGGCTACTCCCGCATATCCTAAGTTTCCTACAAACTGCATGATAGGCATCATAAGTCCTGAAAGGAACTGTGATTTCCATGCGGATTTGTAGAGCACATTGTTGGCCTCCTTAAAGGTCTTTACAGTCTCTGCCTCTTTATTATATGCCTTTATGACGAGGTGGCCTCCGTACACCTCCTCGACCTGTCCGTTTATGTGTCCCAGATACTCCTGCTGCTGTCTGAAGTATTTCTGTGAATGCTTTATGACAAACGAAATAAGTATCATCGAAACTGGCAGGATAACGAGTGAAATCAGCGTCATGAGCGGTGAAATAGACAGCATCATGACCAGTGTACCGACCAAAGTGGCAACAGATGTAATAATCTGTGTGATACTCTGGTTCAAGCTCTGTCCGAGTGTGTCCACATCGTTTGTGATACGCGAAAGTACCTCACCATATGTCCTTGACTCGAAATACTTCATCGGCATACGGTTGATTTTGCTCGTGATGTCCTTACGCATCCTGTAGCAGGTCTTCTGCGTGATGCCTGTCATGATAAGTCCCTGGGCAAACATAAAGATGGCACTCACCACATATAAAGCCAGCGTAAACAAAAGAACCTTTGCAATATAATCAAAATCTATGCCGCCTGTTCCTGCAATCTTGTTCATAAGTCCATCGGCAAGCGCAGTGGTGGCTTTACCCATGACCTTCGGTCCTGCAACGGAGAAGACAGTCGAAACTGCTGCAAATATCATAACTGCAATGATGGCAGCCCAGTATCTGCCGAGATACTTTATGAGTTTCTTTGTAGAGCCCTTGAAATCCCTGGCCTTTTCTGTGACCATTCCGGGGCCACGTCCCATTGGCCCTCTTGGCCTCTTAGGAGGCATCTTAAACTGTTCGTTATTATTCTCACTCATCTTACATGCCCTCCTTTTTGTTATCATCAATTCCAAGTTCCTTGGCTGAAAGCTGTGACTGTGCAATCTGCATATATACATCGCAATTTTTAAGAAGCTCCTCGTGGGTGCCTTTTCCTACGATTTTACCGTCATCGAGCACGAGAATCTGGTCAGCATGAATAATCGTGCTGATACGCTGTGCCACGATAATGACGGAAGCATTCTCTGTAACCTCTGCTAAAGCTGCACGCAGACGCGCATCAGTCTTCATATCGAGTGCTGAAAAGCTGTCATCAAACACATAGATATGAGGGTCCTTTGCGATAGCTCTTGCTATGGCAAGCCTCTGCTTCTGACCTCCTGACACGTTGGAGCCGCCCTGTGCGATTGAGCTTTCATACCTGTCATTCTTTGTCTCGATAAACTCAGAAGCCTGTGCGATATCCGCAGCCTTTTTTATCTGCTCATCACTCGCGTCTGCTTTACCAAAGCGCAGGTTTGAGGCGATGGTTCCCGAGAAAAGAATACCCTTCTGCGGAACAAAGCCTATTGACTCGCGAAGCTCGCTTAGTGTGTAGTCTCTGATATCGTGTCCATCAAGCTCTATTGAGCCTCCAGTCACGTCATAGAAACGCGGAATCAGGTTTACAAGTGTAGACTTTCCACAGCCGGTACTTCCGATGATAGCTGTGATTTTGCCCGGCTCCGCCACAAAATCAATGTCTGACAGCACATCCTCCTTTGCTCCCGGATATCTGAAATCCACATGGTTGAAACGGATAACACCTCTGTGCTCAGCCTCAGTAACAGGCTCTTTTGGATCATTTACAGTGCTGTTTGTCTTTATAACCTCATCGATACGCTCTGCCGCAACACCTGCTCTCGGAAGCATGATGGACATGGCTGAAAGCATGAGGAATGACATAACAATCATCATGGCATATGTAATAAACGCAGTCATGGTACCTACCTGCATAGAGCCCTTGTCTATTCTGCCTGCTGCAACCCACACGATACCAAGTGTGATGCAGTACATGATCATGGACATACCCGGCATCATAAAGGTCATGACACGGTTTGTAAACAGCTGTGTGCGTGTAAGCTCACGGTTAGCCTCATCAAACCTCTTTTCCTCCTCCTTCTCACGGCCGAAAGCCCTGATAACGGAAAGACCTGTAAGAATCTCACGAGAAACAAGGTTTACCTTGTCTACAAGACTCTGCATAATCTTGAACTTTGGCATCGCAATGCCAACCAGTGTGAAAATAAAAACCATGTTGGCAGCAACCGCAATGGCAATCACCCACTCCATGCCGGATTTGGTCTGTGCCACCTTGATGATACCACCGATACCAACGATTGGCGCGTAAAGCACCATACGAAGCATCATAGTAGTAACCATCTGAATCTGCTGTATATCATTCGTGCTTCTCGTAATAAGTGATGCCGTAGAGAATTTGTTAATCTCGGCATTTGAAAAACCTACAACCTTTGAAAAGGTCTTCTCCCTCAAATCCCTGCCGACAGCGGCACCGACCTTTGAAGCTGCAAAACCTACAACACATGCTGCTATAAGCATAATAGCTGCAAAGGCTGCCATCTTGGCACCTGCCTTCCACAGATAAGCAACCTGATTGGCATCCACGTCGATTCCTGCATTCTCATCACACTTTGTCGCAAAAGTTACACCCATGGACTTTAAAGTAGATGAACCCACTGCATCGATTTTGTCCTGCACCTTGCTTCTTATCTGCTTTATCATGTTATCATCGAGCGCTACTCCCTGCGGGATAGCCGATGCATCCACATCCATCTGCTCACCCGACTGAAAAGCCTGATATGCCATGACAAGAGGAACCAAAAGCTCCTCATCCAGCTTATCAAGTGTGTCCGAATCAGCTGTCAGCTTGTATTTTGCCACACCGTCATCAGATTTTGAAGCATCCTCTGCCTCATAACAGTCCGTAAATTTTTCTTTCTCGTCAGACAGCATAAATGTCTGTGCCATCTGATAATCCTCCGATGTAATCTCCTTTGGCAGGATATGCTCAATGCCATGATCCTGGATACCAACATCAATGATGTCAGATGTGTACGCAGGCAAAGCCAGATCACAGTAAGCCTGAGCAATGAGAAAAACAAATATTAATATGATCCATCGCCAGTATGGAATCAGGTTTTTGAAAATTTTACTCATAAACGTTTCCTTTCTTTCCGGTTAATTATCCCCCATACACGAATGCAAAAATATCCGCAATCGTGCGCATACTATTTATTTTATCAATTAGCGTGGATAATTCAATAAAGAAAGTATAAAGAAACAGTAAAAAAACAGAGACTATATAAATGGTTTATATAAGTCTCTGTTTGATAAATTGTGCTTAAACGAAAAGTATGTGATAGCCAGGAGCCTTTGAAAACTAATCCAAATCGGCAAGACCTACACGCTGTATCTGGAAGGTCTTGTATGCCTTTGCTGTTGTAGTTTCTTTATCACCACCGCTCACCTGTGACTGATAAATCTTACTATATCCTACGGCATAAATCTTTATAGAATTAGCTCCCTCCGTTAAAACACTCAATGGTACCTTTACCTTATATGTCTTGTTATTTTCAAAGAAGTCCCTTGGATCCTTATTTAATTGACTGTTTTCTTTACTGTTATTTATCTGTTCATTTTCTGTTCCGTCATTATTCAGTGTATAGATATCCCAGTCCACCTTCTTTAAGTAAATCTTATCATTTCCGGTGCCAATCGTTTCATCTTTTGGATTTTTTTGCGGATCCTCGATATAAAAATCCAAATAAACAACAGTTTTTTCATCAATCTGATTTCGCACAAGGTTTGAATCCTTTACCGTAAAATAAACATCCTGCGTACTGTCTGCACCATCTAGTCTGGCATCCGCTTTATTAGCTGCTTCTTCTTCAATGGCATCATCAATAGTTGCATATAATGTAGTTATGTCATTTGAATCAGTATCTGCATTCTCCTTAAGATAAATTGACGGCTCATGAACTGATGCACTATATGCAGCAATCATAGTGTTTATATAAAGTTTCAATTCATCATCATTATTTGAGAAATCGGAATGTCCTACACCTGAGTATGTTACATTTCCCATTGTGTAAATATAATAATTATTTCTTACATCCTTTGGAGACTGCTCATAAATTCCATGGTTTGACAAGGTATACCATACAACAATATCACTCTCACCATCACCATCAGCATCCTGATTCATATCCAGCTGGTAGTACTGCTTATGAGTGGTAGCTATATTTATTTCGTCAGCAATCTTAAAAGGATATGTGGTAATCTGTCCTGAATTAACCTTGACTGCCTTATTAGTCTTAGCTTCAAAATCATTACCATCTAGCCCTGAATACAGCCTGTACTCGCCATGATCGTTACCATTATCTTTCCACTGATACTGATTTAAATCTGCATAAGTAAATCCCTGATTCTGTCTGACAATAACTGAATTATCAGATTTTGGCTCATATGCAATATCAGTATTATTCTTTTTGGCAGTCTGTACAGCTTTATCAAAATCCTCATCAGTACTCTGTAATCTATTGCCCTTCTTTAAATACTCATTTGACAGTATTCCATACCTATCCAGTCCGACAGTATCGCGAATTATAGAGTTAAACTTATATCCCCAGACATTATTATATTTATTATCATTTTTATTATTACAAAATGACGTTGTATCATGAGCAAACAATACCGGTTTTCCTGACTGGATATATGCTTTTATTTTATCGAGATGATTATTTGTATTATCAATATCATAACAATCACCAAATCCAATCACAAGCATATCGTATGTCTGCAGCTTATCACATACCTCATCCATTTTAGGTACGTTGTCATAACGAACTGTTTCTATATCCAGGTCAAAATCCTTCACTTGACTAAGTAATTTATGAAACTTTGTATTGCTATCATTCTTCTGCGCCTGCATATCAAAATTTCCCCTAAAGCCCTCATTATGCTCCAACTTTGAATTAATCTGAAGAATCTTGACTTTTGTAGGACTGCCTTTTGAATTTTTGACATACACATATCCGGATTTCTGATCATATCTGTAGCTATTTGTAGCCTGACTTACACGAAGCTGCCAAGGCATAACTCCTACATAGCCATTCGGCAAATCATAGACCAGTTTATAATTATAATTGCCTGCATTCAGACTATACATATATTTACCATTATCACCCATTACCGGATTCACAATAGTGCCATCACAATATATTTTTATCTTATTTGCATCTATTCCTTCATTGGTTGTCGAAAACTTACCATCGGAATTTGAATCCAAAAACAGCTGTGCATTAAAACTTGCTTTGGAATCAGCACCGCCTGCATTGTTTATTGAAAATTCCAATGTGATCTGATTATTACTAATCTCAACATAATCTGTATCTTTTACTTTTTCCTGCTCCTTGAGTAATATTTCAGGTTTTTCAGTAGTCAGGTAGGTAACAAGCACCGCTGTCTCATTTGACTTATTTTTTAAGTCTCCCTTGTTGTCCACTTTAAGAACATTATCTTTATCTTTTGCATATTTTAAAAAGGTAAAAACATTTGAACAGTTATCAATGTAATCCTCATTAATTCCACTTTTATACTTGCTATCATTGCTGAAAAAGCCATCTGAAAAGACGACAGGAAAGCCCGCCTTTATATAATCCTCCAATTCTGAAACCTTCTGCTTAGTAATATCATTGCCTGAGCCTCTGTATGTGTTTGGAGCAGTTAAATAATCAGCATTATTTCCATTTCCTCTTAATGTAAGCTGAGTATTAAGCGCCTCTCCATTATTTATATAATCAGTATCCAGCAATCCTGCATGACCATTCTTGAGCATATCATATCCCCAATAATTTACCACATCTTTCGGATTTATAACAACAATGTCACCAACATTTGAGTATTTAAGCCCATCCATTTTCCAATCATTATATACTGTATGACCATCTCTATAATTCAGATTATCGGCTACGAGTCCCATATATATCATATCATAATTATTGAGATCCTCTATTCTGCCAATAAATTCTGCACTTGTAACCCTTGTTATTGTAACCTTTTTTTTCTCCGGGCATCTTGATCCCAACCACGTTCTAAGCTTATTATAATTTAAAGCATCAGATTCATCTTTTACAGTTCCGGGCTCTATATCCAGTATGTTCAGACTATCTGTCGGATTTATAATGTCTCTTTTATCAGCATACGATATGATATAGCTTAAAACTATCGCCTTTGAAATCTCCTTGTCATAATACGCATACTCGTCCTTTCCAAGAGTATCATTTTCTTTTTTCCTGCTTGTATTCTCTGAGTTGATATACTCTGCTATCTCGTCAAAATTCTCATTTTTAGCTGCTTCGACAAATTGAGTTTCATCTTCATTTGCAATAAATGCAGAAGCAAAATCATCTCTTAAAACAAATGGCACATCCGTACTAGGATTATAGTTTCGTGGAATGACATATTCGTTGCCAATTACAAAACCTTTTGTATGGGTTTTACTGTCAACTTTATAATACTTTATGTCATTATTCCAATTAATAAAATTATCAGCTGAGTCCTTAGTAAAATTCAGCGAGCTGAAATTGTTACAGCTCAAAAGACCTGCAAGCTTTTTAATATTACTTGAGTAGTCTGCACTTGAAGCAGGCCACACAATACCATTATCCACTATAACAGGCATCATTATACCACTCTGGTGCACACGCTGGACTATCTGCTTTACCTTGTCCCATGAAATGTCATTATCAGGTTTATATGTTGCAGCATCGTTTACTAAATCATTTGAAAGGACGGACTTTGAGCCGGAAAGATAGAGTAAATCAATTGTTGATACATCTATCTGCTCAAGCTCCTTGGGTGTGACCGTTTTTACCTTGAAGGTCATATTGGCAGTCTTATCATCATCGCCTGTCTTGCCCTCCTGATTGAACACACCTGTTCTGAACCAGTTATTGTTCTTGAAACCACCCTTATAATATATGTGTGTGGTATTTACAGGATAATCAAGCGAGCCGTTTTTATCAGCCACCATGATATAATCACCATTTCCCTCACCCACATAGGTATATGTCTGGCTGTCCTTAACTATATCAAAATATCCGTCTGTATCAGTGAGGATTACCCTGCCTGTGTTACCATCATTATTCTCTGTAGCAGAATCAGCTATTGAAGCATCACCTGAAATATCATCTGCGCCGTTCTTACCTGCCGGCTGATTATCCGGTGTGCCACCATCTATCTTCTCGTATGGATTCTGTGTATCAAGCACTGCTCCATACTCGCCGGTCTCATCGTAATTAAACTCAATAGGTACCTCAGTGTCCACCTCGTAGTAGGTCTCGTCATCAGTGATTTTATCTGCAGGCACATACTCCATCTCAACCGTACAGTATGTATACTTCTCATAATCCGGCTTACTGCCATCAGGCAAACCTGCCATCCGGTCAGCTCTTGCAACAAATTCATATGGTGATGTGATATCTGAATTGTCAATCCTGTAAATATATGCCTTTGGGTCATATTTTGCTATGTTTTGCATGCCCTCAGCAGAACCAATGGCATATGCGCTCTTTATAGAATAAACCACATGCTTCTCAACGGTATCGTCACCTGTGCCTGTATCTGTCGTATTGTCTGTGCTGCTATCGATGTTACCATCTGTACCGCTGTCTGTATTTCCATCAGCTTTCTGTGAATTATCAGATGGTACCAGATACTGAGTGTTTGTCATGCCATCCGGCAATTTGACTGCAGTAAACGCAACACTGTAGTAACCTCTTTTTCCGGGTGCCTTAATTTGATTGCCATTTTCAGTCTCTGTATTAGAGCCATCTGCGGTACTTCCTGTACTGCCTGTATTACCGGTACTACCTGTATCCACAGATTCAGAGCCATCTTCTGTCTCATCCTCGCCCTGCATGAAAACATAATGGTCAACATTCTGTCTGTAATGACCTGTAGGCAGTCCATCTTCATTTACAGCAAGCTGGTAATCAGTGTTGAACTTGTAGTCACCCTTCTCCTGCTTTGTCATCTTGTAGCCTTCGGTGCCCTGATTTATTTTATCCATATCCACAAGGGCAAGCTCACTCCAGTCATTGCCCTGATTGACATAACTTTCCTCATACGGCTCATAGTAAAGGGGCTTTGTGTTGTCCTTTTCCTCTGTAGTAATAGGCGCAAGCTTTTCTTTCAGGCTTTTCATATAAGCAGCCCTATTCGTTGCACCTTTTCCCTCTGTGTCAGACATCTTTGACAGTGTACCAAACCAATTGTCAGGCTCCTGACCATCAATCAGATAGCCAATGGATGCCATTTTCTTGTCAGGCACCACCTCCACTATATTGAAGGGCTTGTCCTTGCCATGTGAGCTGACTATATCAGATATTCCATTGAACGCTACATTTGCATCGACCTTTGTTAGGCTGTCATTCAGCACAAAAGCTGCCACAACGAGACATCCTGTAAGTGTGAGCGATATTGGAACCACTATTTTTTTTCTTAATTTGCTCATTGCGATTGCTCCTTTGTAAAAAACTACTTTGTTTAATAATATGTGTAAAACGTAATTGTATTTGACTTAAATCCCGCCTCTTCCTCAAGTCCAAGCCAGACGCTGATATTTAATTTTTCTCCGACAAAAAAATTTTTTCCGAGAGTGATATGCATTTTTTCATTTTGATTACCATCTACAATATGATAATTAAGATAGTTCCTATATTTAGGATCATCTTCATGACCTTCTGCTCCGGTTTCTCCGGCAATCTCCTTTGAACTAAACTTAAATATTCCATCAGGCTCACCATTGCCATCAGGACCATAAATCAGCTTACCATCATCGCCCATTTTAAAGGATATATCTCCCTTGTACTCGGTTGCACCCGTTGAGCTGACACTTTCTACCTCCATATGCCATACAAAATCCTTAATCTGATATTTGCCATTTAATGAAGATTTTTTTAACTCCCCTTCATCAATAAACAATTGATGCGTCTGTCCTAAATCGAAATGCTTATCTGCATCACAATGCAAAATATTGATTGGATGTGCTATGTTTACAGTTACCTTTGCCGTCAATGACGGATCGTCTATGGATGTTACGGTGATGACTAATTGATCTGTAGTTTCATCGCTCATCAGTTGTACATCATATACATCACCATTAGCATTAAAGTTTCCACCATTTTTGTTTCCTGAATGATCCCATGTTACGTTTTTTGAATCATACTTTCCACCAAGTATCTTATCAGTAAACTTTAAATTATTATTCGTTTTCTTCATCTCATAGTATACTGTTCCGTTGGTTACATCCTTGCCTTTGTAATATATCCTTATTCCTTTAGGCTCTGCCGGTGCCACATACTCCACATCTGCTCCTGTCGGCACCTTATTGCGCATAGTGAAGTTCTGCTTTGATGTATACTTCTTGTCTCCTGCCTTAAAGTCCACGACAATTCCGACAGAATTCTTGCTTTCTGCCTCACTTAAATCAGGTGTAAAGCCTGTGACATTTTCTGCCATAAGAGATTCCTTGCCCTGACCATCAGCCTTCACCGCACCTGTTGCAGGATCAAGTGTATCCTTTCGCAGATAGATTTTGTGCTCTGATTGTCTGTATATGATATTGTATGTACAATCCTTGTTGTAAATAATCAGCTTGCTGTCGGATGATGTTTCCTCAGATGATGCTTCTTCGGATGACGCTTCTTCCGCTGATGCAGTTGCAATATAACCTGCCTCAGGGTTTACTGATGCCACTTCAACCGGTGCCGCCACTGTAGCAGGCTCATACTTGACACCCTTTTGCGCATCAATTATCAGGTCTCCTATCTGATTCATCGTAAGCTGTGCCTCATACTGTAAATCTACATCCTTTGAAGCGTATTTATACTGCTTCGTGCTCGTACCGATAAAGCCCACAACAGCCAAACCCAGTATTCCCATTATCGCCATTACAATGACAAGCTCAACAAGTGTAAAGCCACTGTTTTTCCTATTATTTGATTTGTTCATGCGCCTTAAAAGTTTCATGGTTCATCTTCCTCTCCGATTTCATCATATAACCTTATAACAGCCTTGCGTCAAAATAAAATATTCATCATTAAACTATGTAAATTACTCACATACCACCTTGCCAGTCTCCTTGTATATCGTGATAACCTTCTCGGTGCTGTTTTTTTGAACCCAGATACGGCTGCAGTACTTGCCGTTAGTATCCGGCTTTTGTGCACCTGAGCTTCTGTCGAACTGAAGTTCTATACTGTCAGAGACGTTCAATTGTGTCTTGCCACTATAATCATCATTCATGGAATAGTATACTTCAATCCTGCTCTTTCCGATTTTACTCGGATCAGATTCCGTACCATTTATAGTCATCTTATAATAGTAGGCACCATCTGATGCCTTGTATATCTTAAGAACTGCGCTGTCCTTTCCCATAGAGGTAACTCTTGTTTTGTTAATTATCGATTCAATATTTCTGGCACATTGCTTCACCTCAACACCCATGACCGAGCGAATGGATATGGTTGCCGCGCCTATCAGTACGACAGATATCGCTATCACTACTATAAGCTCCACCAGAGAGAAACCACCATTATTCTTTTTTACTTTTACAAACATATTGGATTCCTCCCTTGTATATATCGTCAAAATATGTCAAATATAAATATTTCGCAGCTGTTTTGTGTCTTGGAAACCGCTTATTTTCTACTCCTTTGTCCAGTTCTGGTATGTAATGAGTGTAGCATAATCTATTTTTGTATCCGCCTCTTTCTTGTTTGAAAAAGCAGAAACATTACCCAGATAGTTGGCACCATCCATGAACACATCATACAGGTGCAGTGCATCGTCTGCATCACTTACCTTTTCAAGAAGCAATGCCTTAAATACCTCCTGTGTACCATTATCAATCTCGCACTGCTCTTTGTTTACGATTATCCTGCCCTTTGCAATTATAGTACCTGTAAAGTCAGCATCAAGTGTCACATTTCCTGTAGCAACAATTATATCCACATTGTGTGATTTGTCATTTGCATCATAGGTGTAGTTACCGTTTTTGACAATTGCCTGGTATTTTTTTCCCTGATACTCAGTCTCAAATATATGTTTGTTACCGGAATTTGGCACTATCTTCTGCAAATTGGTATTGTTAACTATATTTGTAAAAAGCGAAACACTTGCTGCATTTGTCGGTAAATCCGCATAATTCGTCAAAAGCTTTGAGTTTAGTGCAGTATATGTGCGCTGTAAGGCATCTGACTGTGCATCCATGTCTACACCATCAGCTATGCCCTTCAAAAGGCTTAAATTGCTGCCATCGTAGATGCTGTAATTGCCGGCAGTATAGATGCTTGCTGCCTCATTTACCTTTATGCTGTCAGTATAGAACTTAGTGTATCTATTGAGCTTGTCACTGTCTGCGCCAAAATAGTCTCTGTAATACTCAGCAGCCTTATTCGTTGGCAGATTGACATAATAGTATACAAGTCCATCATCATTATTATCAGTAGAAGGAACAAAGACCTTCTTTATACACTTGTCGATTGTCCTGCCATCCGGCAGATATGCTGAGAGAGCCTTGCCTGTCTTTGTACTGACCACATTGGCATTTATCTCAGTATACTTCGTCTGATCCTGTCCGGTTGCCGTGATATCCTTGTACTCCTTATAGGAGAGTGGATTCTTGCTATAAAGCGATTTGGCATCCGCACCCTCTCCACTTGTGCCTATGCACTCAGGCGGCACAAGGTATGCTATCTGGTCACCCTTTACAGAGATTGACTCACCCATAGCCACATTGCTGTTTTGTGTACCCACACCACTTGAATTTACAATAGCCTGTGTATTGATATATGCAGTTCCTGCTAACATAAGCTCCCTGATATTTGACATATCAAGAGATGCCTCCCTGCCGTTTATGATAATAGCAGAGCTATCGCCTGCGACAGGATTTTCCTTGTCAGCACCTCCGTTGCCAAAGCCGACGTACTTTGCATTATTACTCTTATTATTCTTGCCAAGTGTTACATTTGAGCCTGTACCCTTTAAGGTCATGTCATCCGCCACATATGTCATGCCATCCAGATTGACTGTTGCACCATTTACATTTATGTTGCTTGTCCACAGCTGACACTGTGCATCAACAGAAAGTTTACTGTTATTGTGTACACCAGCCATGTTATTTTTTATTGTAGCCGTATCTTTTCCGGCAAAGTCTCCCACCTCTATATCGCCCTCTGCAATCATATAGCTGGTATCCTTTACATCAAGTGTGGCATTGTTTGGAATAACAACACTCGTAGTAGAAGTTCCTGTGTCTGCCGCATTTTCGCAGCCGGCATAGAGATTGCCGGATAGATTTACTTTAGTAAGTCCTGATGTAATTTTCAGTCCTTCATTTCCTACAAGAGAATATGTAAAAAGCTCCGGAACTCCTCCCGATGCTGTAAAGCTCATGGATGGAACTCCCAGAGAAATGTCTGTCTCTATTATTGATTTAAATCCCTTTTCATCGGTATACTCTACCCTGATGCCATTAATGACTGCGCGGCTGTTGTATACCTTGAGCAGTCCATTTCCATTTTCATCGGCATTTACCGCCTTGACCACAGCGTGTGGCTTTGAGTTTTCGTCTGTGAGCTTACTATCCACATAGTCTTTAAGCTTTTCAGTTTTATAGTGCATACCGGTATTGTCAGACTCAAGACTTCCCTTTAAGCTCTTTAAATACTCCTGCGCAAATATACTCTGTCTGCCGGCCTCATTTATGCTGCTGTCAGAGTAATTCTCCATAACCTTTGTATATCCTGCTGAGTAAGCCTTGGAAATATCTCCCTGCAGACCGGTACATATCTGATCCAGCACACCCTCTGCCGAGTAAAAGTTGTCTGTATTTTTTTCGTCCGTCACCTTCATCTGGAGGTTCATAAGTGCTATCCACAGCACAGTCACAGCTAAAACAGCCACTATAGCCATTGCAACTACAACCATCACAAAGGAGGCACCACGGTTATCATTACGCTTCATAATTAATCCCCCATGCTTCCGGTCATCGTAACAACCGGGTCTTTATCATTAAATATATCATCCAGTGAAGCCTTGCTCTCGTATACAGCCACCTTCACATCATACAGCCTTTCAGATGCATTGCTTTTTGTCAGATTCTTTATATCGACAATTGCCTTTACATCATTCTGAATTACATTGTTATTAAAGCCATATATAGCTTGATCGGGCTGTAGTGGATTATCCGGTGCTCCCATATTTACATTCAGATTGGTGGCTATATGAGTATAAGCATGACCTGTACGATTTCCCGGCTCACTTACCTTCACATATGCCTTATATGTACTCTCCTTCGTGCTCAACTCTGACTGATCCGATATAGTCTTTTGCTTTACAATGTTTACCGTGCAGTCCAGCTTGTCCTTATTATTGATTATAATGACATCGTTGCAGGTATTGTAAAGTGTTCCTGTAGATGTGTACCATGGATTGTAAAACAGATAGACATTCCTTAGATTATGGTTCACAGTATCTGAAGAATTATCATAAATCACCATGGTATAATCATCCTTCAGTGCACTATTCGGATCCGGAAAAGTCTTTCTTACTCCATTCTTATTGATAGAATATGAATACGACACCGTAACCTTGGTAGCCTTATTACTCGAAGCTCCATACTTTTCTATATCTATGGTGATAGTTCTTTTGATATCCTGCTGAGTGATGCCGCCTACACCAGGCATATTATTAAATGCATATATAATATTTGTAGCAGAATACTTGTCTGCACTCATGCAGTCAAAATTTGCATCCATGGCCGACATATCCGCTACCTCGTCCATGTTGTACTTTTTAACCTTATTGTCCGACTCTGCGTCCGATTTTGCATCCACTGTCACAAGAGCATTGTATTTCTTTGTGCCTGCCTGCACGCCTGACATATAGAAATAATACTTGTGCGCATCCGACTCCCTGAAATTCCAAAGCGATGTATCGCTTATTTTGGCTGATGCATCAGTCTTGTGGATGCAGCTAGTAATGACATCATCCTTGTTTACAATCTCAGCACTGATATCCTCAAGCCTCTTTACATTATCAAACTTACCCGACTTCTTAAGAAGCTCACATGCACTGCTTCCATCTGATATATTAAAACCGTCCGCCACATCAAAGCCCTCCGACGGATAGTTAAACTGATATGCCAGTGTCTTCATGGAGTTCTTTTCAATACCCTCCATAATGTTTGTCGCCAGATGTGTAGCATTCATCTCGTTTTTAGCCTTTACATTGGTCTTTGTAGCTGTGACAAATGCATTCAAAAAAGGAAGCACGATTATTGCGAGAATAGCAATCGACACAATAATCTCCACAAGTGTTACTCCTCGATCATCGTTTTTTAGCTTTCTCAAATCTGCTTCCTCCCCTCTTGTATTTTGTTATCTCATAACTCAATAATCTAACATTTGATATTTATCACTTACGGTCTCAATAACCCGCTAATCTAATAACCTAATATTATAATAATCAGTTAGTTTGTTGTACCAAACAGATTATTTGTACCATGTGGTACTGCAGGTATGTATGGTGCCTCATATGGCTTATCAAGTCCATACAGGAAATATGAATCCACAAGCATCTCACCTGTCAGCTTGCCTGTCGAATCATCAAAGCTCACGTTGAGCGTGCTGATAGTTTTCTTCTGTGATGAACCAATCACCTCTCCAAGCATAGCCTTAAGCCCATGATACTCTGTCTTGAATGCCATAACTGTGCTGACATCATAAAGCTGATAACCTGTAACCGTAGACTTTGCAGAGCCTGTTGATGTACTGCCATCAGCTGCACTGCCGTCGCCTGTCTGTGACTGAGAGCTGTTGCCATCAGCGGTCTGAGAGCTCTGCGAACTGTCTGCATTACTGCTATCCGTGGTACTGCTGTCTGAACTGCTTCCTGACGAAGAATCTGTACCGGCTTCACCGGTCGGATTATTCACATCAATAGCTGTCGGTGAGCCGACTGTAAGCTCTGTAATATTTGTATTGGTAGATTTCTCGATAGCAACCGCATCCATGATGCCGTTTTCTATCTGTAAATATGAAGGGAAATTGTCATATACCTGCTGCATGGCATCAGACATATCCTTTGTCTTCTCTGTGTAGTCATCCGCCTTTGCCGCAAGTGCTGAAAGCTGATTGTACTGTGATTTCAGATTCATATTTTCGCTCTTGAGTGAATCCCTCTTATTGGACTGTGGAATAAAAATCAAAAAATATGTCAGTGCTAAAATGGCAACACCCGCTAATATAATAAGTAACTTTTTATCTCTCGTTGACATCCTAACACCCCCTACTGATTTGTACTGTCTGTATCTGATGATGAATTACTATCCGTCTGTGACTGTGATGACGCATCTTTTGATGTATCATCTGGCTCACTGCCTGTGCCATCCCCCGATTCAGAAGCAGCACTGTCATCAGCCTTTACATATGTGCAATCTACTGTGAACTGAACCTTTGAAGCACCGGTCTCATCAACCTCCTCTGTGATGGTTGACACATTGGATACCATGATACTCTCAAATGTACGAAGCTGTGCAATTACATCAGCCGCTATATCCTTGCTGCCTGTCTTGATGGTCATCGAAACACCATCAGTCGTAACAGACATATTCACAAGCTTGGCCTCTGACGGAAGCTTCTGCTCCAGCTCATCCACGAAGCCCGTTATCTCATCATTCTTGTTGGATGAGGCGCTCTCAAGAAGCTTAGTCCAGTCATAGTCCTTCTTTGTCTGGTTGTACACATCATATATATTCTGTGCATATGACAAATCAGAAACACGCGCTTTAAGCGTCATATTGTCTGAAGTTAA
>ULNH01048863.1_pt1 | contig 19434 bp, 19 predicted proteins | sample 1951871 | NCBI WGS metagenome assembly ULNH01 (sample SAMEA4835572, study PRJEB28245) | human gut metagenome | biome: gut microbiome; material: fecal sample | place: Denmark | collected 2008 | reverse complement strand
ATGAATACTTTGATGCATTTAAACAATTAGAATTGATAGCAAAAGAGAAAGATAATAATTTAGTTTTAATGGGAATTGAACCTACCTATCCAAGTGAAAAGTATGGTTATATTATACCCGAAAACAAGGCACAAATAAGTAATGTAAGAGTGTTTAAAGAAAAACCATCAGCGGATTTAGCAGCACAATATATTGAGATGGGTGCTTTATGGAATGGTGGGGTTTTTGCATATAAGCTTCAGTATGTTCTTAAAAAGGTAAAAGAGTTTGTTGATTACACGGATTATTATGATTTATATAATAAATATGAATTGCTTCCCAAAATAAGCTTTGATTATGCTGTTGTAGAAAAAACACATAGTTTAAAAGTATTGCGGTTTACTGGTAACTGGAAAGATTTGGGTACATGGAATACATTGACAGAAACAATGGATTCAAATGTTATAGGCAATGCTTATTTAAATGATAAATGCTCAAATGTACACATTATTAATGAATTGGATTTGCCAATTTTATGTATGGGATTAAATAATATTGTTGTGGCAGCAAGTCCCGATGGAATTTTAGTTTCAGAAAAAGAACAATCTAGTTATATAAAGCCTTTTGTTGATAATTTTGAAAATCCGGTAATGTATGCTGAAAAGTCTTGGGGCGAATTTAAAATAATTGATATAGCTAAAGAAAGTTTAACTATAAAAATTACTTTGAATAAAGGACATAAAATGAATTATCATAGGCACTTTAAACGTGATGAAGTTTGGACAATTATTCAGGGAACAGGAAAAACTGTTGTTGATGGAATACAACAGAACGTTAAACCGGGAGATGTTATAATTATTGAAGCTGGTTGTAAACATACAATTATTGCAGAAACTGATTTAAAGATAATCGAAGTACAGTTGGGTAAGGAGATAAGCGTTCATGACAAAGAAAAATTTGAACTTGAATGCTGAAGATGAAGGTGTTTTTTTATTAGAACCAGCAATAAAAGAAACGATATGGGGTGGAAATAAATTAAAAGAAAAATATGGTAAAAAATCTAATGCGATAAATATTGCTGAATCTTGGGAATGTTCTGTGCATCCTAGTGGGTTGAGTAAAATAAGTAATGGTAAATATTTAAAAGATATTTTAATTGCACATCCGGAATATTTAGGAGAAAAAATTAAGAATGTTGATGATTTTCCTTTTTTAATAAAATTTATTGATGCTAAAAAAAAATTATCAGTTCAAGTACATCCTTCAGATGAATATGCGAAAAAGTATGAACATGGTGCTTCCGGCAAGACTGAAATGTGGTATATTATAGAAGCTGAAAATAATGCTGAACTGGTTTACGGTTTCTATGATGACATTACTAAACAACAGTTGATAAAAAGTATTGATAATGGAGAAATAGAAAAGTACTTAAATAAAGTAAGAACTAAACCGAATGATGTATTTTTTATTCCCTCGGGAACGGTGCATGGTATTGGTGCCGGGAATCTAATCCTTGAAGTTCAGGAAAATTCTGACATTACATATAGGATATACGATTACAACCGGATAGATAAAAATGGAAATAAAAGGAAATTACACATAGAAAAAGCTCTTGATGCTGTTAATTATAAAAAATTAGCAGATATTCGTCAGCCAATGCGCTTATTAAAATATCAACATTGTTACGCGAAGGAATTTTTATGCAGATGTGAATATTTTACTGTTGAAAGAATTATTATAAATACTGAAGAAGAAATTAGTTTAGAATTAGACAGAGATATATGTGTTTTTGTTTGTATAGATGGTAAAGGTAAAATGTTTTCGAAAAATGGTCGAACATTAAATATACAAAAAGGCAATAGTGTATTCATTTCTAATTTAGTAAAAAAAATTGCAATGCTGGGTAATATGACACTTATTAAAGTTGCATATTAAATATAAAATAATTTAAATAATATTTTGATTTTATCTCTGGCTAATCGCATATAAATGTATTAATGATATTATGAAAGTAATAATTTTATGTGATAAAATATATATTGAGATGGTCAGAGGTTTAACTAAAAGGTTAATGATGATGGAATATAAAAATATTTTACTTATTAAAATGAGCTCGCTGGGCGACATACTGCACTCGCTGCCGTTTGCGGACGCGCTGCGCAGGCGTTACCCCAAGGCAAAAATAACGTGGCTGGTGCACCCGCAGTTTGCAGGTTTTTTGCCTGATCCGCCCGTTATTGACGAAGTTATTTATTTTGATAAGGTAAAATTTAATAAAATGGGCCTTTGCGATAAGCTGCATTATTTCAGGGAAATGCGCGCGCTGCTGTACTCCAAACACTTTGATTTGGTGATTGATTTGCAGGGGCTGTTTAAAAGCGCCGTGCTGGCGGCAATAAGCGGCTGCAAGAGCCGCATAGGCTACTGCGAAATGCGCGAAGGCAGCAGGTTCGTCAGCCGCCCAATCTGCGGCGCTCACTGCAAAGACCATGTTATCGAGCGTTATCTTGATGTTGCACGTTATCTTGGCGCAGAGGTAAATGAAATACATTTTCCTCTGCCGGATTTAACCCAAGAAAGCAAAGCCGTGGCGGAAAAACTTAAAAATAAAGGCCTGCACGGCGAATACGTTGTAATGGTGCCAGGTGCGCGCTGGGAAACGAAAGTGTGGCCGCCGGAAAATTACGCCAAGCTGGCGCAGATGATTGTTAAAGGCAGCGCAAGCGTAGTGCTGGCAGGCGGGCCGGATGATGCGCCGAAGGGCGAAGAAATCGTCAAAGGCTGCCAATCGGAAAAGCTGATTAATTTAATCGGGCAAACTTCGCTGCGCGAACTGGCAGCACTGATTAAAGGCAGCGTGTTTTATATCAGCGGCGATACAGGACCGCTCCACTTTGCGGCGGCGCTTAAAAAGCCGCTTATAGCCATGTACGGGCCTACCAAGGCAGACCGCACAGGCCCATACGGCAGCAAAAACAGTACAGTAATTATCAGCCCGGCCAAATGCGCAGGCTGTTTAAAAAAACATTGCAGCGACTGGCACTGCATGTACGATATTACACCGGAAATGGTGTACGGGCATTATATAAAAAAGCGTGGTGAAACAAATGGTTGAACTTAACGGCAAAAAAATACTGGTTACCTTTTTAATGCATCTTGGCGATTTAACGCTGACGACGCCGTTTATTCATGCGCTGCGCAAGGCTGCGCCGGACAGCCATATTGCCATGCTGGTGGATGAAAAGTTAAAAGACGTAGTGCTTTTCAATCCCTATCTTGATGAAGTAATTACCATCGACAAAAAAGGACGCGACAACAGTATTCTGGCATTAATTGCCTGTGCGCGCCATTTAAGCAAGCATAAATTTGACGTATTGATAAACCTGCATCCTAACGAAAGATGCTCTTTTATTGATGCGCTGACCAACGTTAAACTGCGTACCGGTACGACTCATACCATTTTTAAATGGCGCTGGGATGTGTTTACGCCGCTTGACCGCACTATGCACGCGGCGGATATGTATCTGGACGTGCTGAAGCAGCTTGGCGTAAAAGACCTGACTAATAACGGGCTGGAAATTTTTCCGGGTGAACGCCATGTTAAAGAAGCGGCAGATTTCTGGCAGGCGCACGGCGTAACGGATAAAGATAAACTTATAGGCTTTAATATAGGCAGCGCGGTTGTTACCAAGCGCTGGGCACCGGAACGCTTTGCCGAAGTTGCTGACCATTTTGCAAATAATGGCTATAAAGTTGTATATTTTGGCGGCGCCATGGATGAAGAAATGGTGCAGGAAGCCGTAAGCCATATGAAAACTGTACCTGTTATTGCAACAGGTGCGTTCGGCATCGGTGGGCTGGCAGCGGCAATGCGCAGGTGCGGCCTTATTATTACTAATGACAGCGGGCCAATGCATGTTGCCATCAGCCAGAAGGTGCCCATTGTAGCCATGTACGGGCCGAGCAACCCAAATCTGTATGGTCCTTATACCAAGGACGCTGTTATAGTAACTGCTCAGCCGCCGTGCCTTGGCTGTGCTGGCGGCATGAAGCATAAATGTGACGATATGCAGTGCATGACGCGGCTTACGGTAACGCAGGTTATCGAAGCAGCAGAGAAAATGTTGGAAAATAAAAAATAAGAGGCGGAAAAATGCAGCGTTTTCAAATTTTTTGGCATAATTTACAGCAAGATTTAAAAATATTTTTATATTTTACTATCCTGTTTAGTGTTTTCAGATTAATTTTTATAGGTATTTTTAATACTTATTTAAGTGACTGTACTATGCAGGATATCATGTTGTGCATGTGGTACGGCTTCAGGCTCAGCCTGAAAACAGCGGGAATGATTGCGCTTATCGGCGGCGTTTTGGCAACACTGCCGCAGATTGGTTTTATGAAATGGCCGTCTGAAATTATTCGCAAGATATGGTCGGCTTTAATGGTATTAATATTTACTATTGCCTTTTTTGCGCGCATACCTTACTTTGAAATATTTAACTCTGGTTTTAATATAATGCTCATTAATGGTATTCATGATGACTGGGGAGCCATTTTAGATACGGCAATTAATGAATATGGTTTACTGTGGCGTTTGCCGCTAGCATTTTTAATGACCGGTATTTTAATATGGCTTTTGCTGAAATTTTTAAACATAAAAACACGCCTGGCAAAAATTATGAATAGCAGGCAGCTGTTTTTTGCCATAGTGCGTGTCTTTATTGTGCTTCCAATATTTTTTGTGTTTGTACGGTATGGGGGGGCATTTGATTATGCTCATTCCATTAACTGGGAAAGTGCCGAACGGTTGCCGTCTGCATTTTTAAATGAGAACATTCTTGATGACGGGCAGGCTTTATATCGTGTCCATAAAATTTACAAAGAACAGAAAAAACTAACTGAAGTAAAGCTTACACCTGAGGAAATACGAAAAGAGATTGGCATTTTAGGCGGCAATACGCAAGCAGGTACAATCGAAGATGCTTTTAAGCACAGTGTTGCAGTTCCAAAGCTTGCCAAACAGCCGGATAATGTAATAGTAGTTTTAGGAGAAAGTTATGCCCTTTGGCCCATGCTGCCCAAATATCAGCCTATGGGTTTAACCAATGAAGCACTGCGTATGCTAAACAGTCCAAACAGCTGCGCAACTGCGCTGATGCTTGCGCATGGAACGGGAACTATGCCTGCAGTTAACGGTTTTGTAACTGGCCTTGCCGAAGCAGGCATTACTGAAGAAACTGCGCCTGAAAGTTATAAAACGCAATATGCTACTGGCATTGGAAAAATTATGAAAGACGCAGGTTATAAAACGGTATTTTGGTATGGTGGTATGCCTTCGTGGCGTGACATTAAAAACTATGTGTTGGCGCAGAATTTTGACGAGTGCTATTGTGCAAGTGATTTTAAATACAGTGGGGGCAATTCCTGGGGTTGTCCGGATAAGGTATTGTTTGACAAGGTTTATGAATATATTGAAACATACCGGAACCAAAAAGCTTTTCATATTATTCTTACAACCAGTAATCATCCGCCTTATACAATTGATGTAGTGTCAGAAGGTTTTGACAAAAAGAAAGTACTGCAAAATTTACCGGATGATATAGCAAATGATGATGGAATAATTAATGAATTAGGCCATATTTGGTATGCCGATATGGCAATGGGCAGGTTTGTACGTAAAACAGAAGAATTAAAACCTGATACCTTGTTTGTAGTAACAGGCGATCATGCTGAACGCTTTACTTTCAGTAAAGACGTCAACGATAAAACACTTTCGGCCATTCCTTGCATTATTTATGGGCAAGGTGTAGAGAAAAACTGGCTTGCAAATAATGCAACCGGTTGTGCCATGCAGATTTTGCCAACGCTGGCAGAAATAGTAGGCAAACCGAACATGCAGTATAGTAGTATTTTAAAAAGCTTGTTTACTAATGATAAACCGGTATTTAATCATCGTTTTTATGCATGGGATGATAAAATATATGACCTTAATGCTAATGCGCCTGATTTTATAAAAGATTATGCCAATGCAGCAAAGAAAATAACATGTTGGCGAGTAGTTAATGGTAATAAAATATTAAAATAATAATATGAAGAATAATTTAAAGTGTAAATATGATAACTATTAGAAAATTAATCTAATAGTTATTTTTTTATTATATAAAGTAAGTAGGTTTAAGGTTGCTATTAACAAAATATAATTATATAATAAATTTAGTGATAAAAAGGAGCATGAGGTTAAGATGATTGACTTAACGGTTGTGATTTTAACAAAAAATGAAGAAGAAAATATAACAGATGTTATTAAAAATGCTGCTCAGCTCACAAAAAATATTTTGATAGTAGATTCTGGAAGTGCGGATAAAACCGTAGAACTTGCAAAAGCTGCAGGTGCACGAGTTATTTATCGTGTATGGGATAATGACTTTTCTGCTCAACGTAATTTTGCATTGAGATATATTACTACTGAGTGGGTTTTATATTTAGATGCAGATGAAAGGTTGACAGAAAGCATTATTGCTGAAATAAAAAAAGTTATAAATAAAAACAAAAAAGCACTTTATAAATTTGAACGCAGAACAAGTGCATTTGGTAAAGATTTTAAATATGGAGTACTTTCGCCCGATTATGTAAAAAGAATGTTCCCTGTTAAAAATGGGAAATGGCAGGGTAAGGTTCATGAAGGCGTTATTACAGAGCTGCCCGTAATAAAACTTAATGGTTACATTAAACATTATACTTATAAAAATTTTGAACAATATATTAGCAAAATGAATGTTTACTCAAGTATTTGGGCTGAAAATAGTAACAAAAAAGTAGGCTTTATTAAAGATATTGTATTTAGACCGATTTTTGCCTTTATAAAAATGTATGTAATACAATTAGGCTTTTTAGAGGGCTGGTTTGGATTTGTATTAGCTGTAAATTATAGTTTATATACACTTAACAAGTATGCAAAACTAAAAGTGAAACGAGGATAAAAATGCAAAAGTTATCAGTGATAGTGCCTGTATATAAGGTAGAGCCGTATATACATAAATGCGTAGATTCTATTTTGGGACAAACTTATACAAATTTAGAAGTTATTTTAGTTGATGATGGTTCTCCAGATAATTGCGGCAAAATTTGTGATGAATATGCTGCAAAAGATAAAAGAGTAAAAGTAATACATAAAAAAAACGGTGGATTAAGCGATGCAAGAAATGCTGGAATTGACATATCTACAGGTGATATTGTAGGTTTTATAGATAGTGATGATTATATTGAGGCGCGTATGTATCAGGAAATGATAGATTATATGGAGCATAATAATTTAGATATAGTATGCGCTGATACGAATCAAGTAAAAGGCAATAAGATAAAGTTTAAACCAAGGTATAAAAAAAATTATGTTTGGAATAAGCAAGAAGCTTTAAGTGAAATTTTAAATGGAAATCTTGATAATGCTGCATGGAATAAAATATATAAACGAGAAATAATTGGAAATACACGTTTTCCCCAGGGCAGAGTTTATGAAGATGTAGCAACAATATACAAATTTATTTATAATGCTGATAAAGTGGGATATTTATCAAAACCGTATTATTACTATGTAAAAAGAAAAGGCTCAATAGTAACAAGCGGTTTTAACTGTAAAAGTAGATATGATTGCTTTGTTGGATATATAGAACGTCTAAATTTTGCTGAAAAGCATAAATTATCTTGTGTAGAGGTTTGTAGAATACAGGCATTAGAAACTGCATTAGCAACTTTAACTGCTTTTTATGCTAATAATGAAAATAGATATTCAGATAGATATAAGAACGTAAATGATTTTATTAAAATGCAATTAGACAAGAAAAATCATTTACGAAAAAAACATGAGGTTTTACTTTGGAGTTTTAAAAACTGTAAGGTTTTGCATAAAATATATGCGAAAATGTCAAGTATTTTAAAACATTTATAATGGAGAAAGTATGATAAACTTAATTTTGCTTTTAAAAGATTATCTTTATGCTAAGGATGTAAATCCCCCCCGTGTTTACAGAGCGGAAGAAACTATAAAATTGATAATACAAGAAAAACTTTCTGTGAGTAGATTTGGTGATGGAGAATTCGATATGCTTTTAAATATTAACCATCCTAAATATCAGAAAAATGATGTTAGTTTAGTTCAGAAACTAAGTGCTGTTTTTAATTCTAATAATAAGAATTTATTAATATGTATACCTGATGTTTTTAGTAACGATAGTTTAAGGCCGTTAACCGGTAAAGCTGCAAGACATTGGGAACGTTTTTTGATTAAAAATCGTAAAAAACTTTACCAAATTTTTAATTTTAATAAAAAATATGGGGATGCGTTGTTTACACGTCATTATATTGATATCCAAGATAAATCAAAGTCAGAACTGTATTTTAACCACGTAAAAGACATATGGGTTAATCGTGATATTATTATTGTCGAAGGTATATATACAAGATTTGGTGTTGGCAATGATTTATTAGAAAATGCTAAAAATATAAAACGCATTTTATGTCCAGAAAAGAATGCATACGATAAGTACAATGAAATATTAGCTGTTTGTAAAGAGCAAAATAAAGATGCTTTATTTTTGCTTGCTTTAGGGCCAACAGCTACGGTTTTAGCTTATGATTTATGTAATGAAGGATTTCAAGCTATTGATATTGGACATTTGGATATAGAGTATGAATGGTTTTTACAGCATGCAACTAAAAAGTGCGCAGTTGCAAATAAATGGGTTAATGAAACAGACGATATTGTTACAAATGAAAATGATACATTACATGATGACGAATATGAAAACAGTATAATTTGCGAAATTAAAATTTAATTATATAAATTTGTAATATATATCGAAAAATTACAATAGAATTTTAAGATTATAAAGGTAAAGTGTATGGCATATGTAGAATCAAATTCTTGGCTCACACCTAAAAGAGACACAATGATTTTTAGATATTGCGAAGAATTTAAATTTAAAGATTTGATTAATACTAAAACGTTGTACTTTAATGAATTGCTTAATTACAGAAAAAATGATAAGCGGGAAGGATTAATACCGGAAGCTAATAAATAAGGATTATTACAATTGATAAACACAATAATAATGAAGTTGCAAATGCTATTAGTAAGATTAGAAAAGTTACTGATTTTTTTGAGATAGATTTTGAACAACTTAAAGGTATTGAGTTTATTAGAGTAAATTGTAATGTGAATAAATTGATAGAAGGTATTATTATTTCGCCGTGGGCGAATAAAAATTATTAGTATGAAATTGAAAAATTTTTAAAGCAAAATCATATAGAGTGTTTTTTGCAAAATTCGCATTTTAAAGGAATTTGTAACGTAGATGGAAAAGAAATCAAATTATAATGGAGGTTCTAAACAAATGAAGTTATATCAAATGACTGTGATTGGTTTTATATGTTTGAATATTTCAACTTTTGTTTCAATTGCCGTCGGTAATATTTTTTTAGGAATTTTAACGCTGTGTTTTTTTATTAAAGTATATCAAAAACAAATAAAATTTAATTATGTTTACAAAGGATATTTTATAGCTATTGGTTTGTTTATTACTACAATGCTTATATCTGCTATATTTAGCGACGATATTTTGTATGGTTTAAAACGTTGGGCAGATATGTGGATTTGGCGTTTTATGCCGTTTGTTGTTGTATTATTTTTACTAGATAATTATATTGATGCAAAAAAAGTGATGCTGACTGGTTTTGCAGGTATTACGGTTACTTCTGTATATGCTGTTTATCAAGGATTAGCTGGTATGAGCAGAGCCAATGGTTTTTATGGACATCCGATGACCTTAGGTGGTTGGTTGTGTATTTTTTTGCCATTGCTTTTAATTGAATTTTTTGAAAAAAAGTTATTGAAGCAATATCATTGGCTGGCGGGATTAGCTTTTTGCATTTGTAGTGCTGGCCTTGTTTTTAATGCTACGCGCGGAGCTTGGTTGGCGGTTGGTATAGTTTGTGGATTATTATTGATTTATTATATGTTAAAGAGCAAACGTAATATGGTAATAGGTGCGCTTTTTATTATTTTAATTTCTGTACTTTTGGTAAATAATACAAAATTTATGCATCGTTTGGATACTATAGATGATTTTAATAAATATCAGTCTAATACAGAACGTATACTTATATGGAAAAGCGCATGGAATATGTTTAAAGATTATCCTATATTAGGTGTTGGTTTAGGGCAGTATACGGAAAATTATCAAAAAAAATATATATCACCGCAAGCCAAAGAACCAAACTTGACGCACGCGCACAATAATTTTATACAAATGTTGGCGGAAAATGGTATTGTTGGTTTTGGTGGTTTTATAATTATGTTTGGTTATATTATTTTAAAAAATTTTATTGATTGGCTAAAGACAAAAAATGTGTATGCTTTGATGATTACATTTTCAACAATTTGTCTGCTTTTGCAAGGTTTTACAGAATACAATGTTGGTAATTCTGCTGTAATAAAAATGTATTGGCTTGTATTGGGAATACTTATTTTATTGTATAAATTAAGTGCTCTTGATAAAAAGATTTATAATTTTAATAATATGTAAATTAAATTAAAAATTTTTAAGAGGGTTGTTTTATGAAGAAAATAGCAATAATTACATTACCAGGATATTTTAATTATGGTAATAGATTGCAGAATTTTGCATTACATAAGTTCATAACATATTTATCAAAGGATAATTTTGTTGAGAGTATTTGGTTTGAAAATAATGAGTTAAAAGTATATAAAAAATATGGTATAACATTTAAAAATATTTGGAAATATATTTTTAATGGAAATAACTTTAGAAAATTTGTAAATAAAGGAAGCTGCTATTTTGAAGTTATTCGTGAATATAATTTTAAAAAATTTACTGATAAATATATAAATACTAAGTTTGTTGACATACAAAAAACTAATTTGAATTTGAATTATAATTATTTTGTAGTTGGCAGTGATCAAGTATGGAATCCAGATTGTTTGGAATTAAAAAATAATGAATTTTTGCAGTTTGCAGATAAGGATAAACGTATTGCTTATGCTGCAAGTTTTGGCATTAGCAAAATAAATACTAATAAAAAAGAAATGGTTAAACGGGGACTTGGAGGTATAGACTACATATCCGTACGTGAGCAGGCTGGCGCTAAAATTGTTAAAGATTTAACAAACAAAGATGTGCCGGTATTGGCTGACCCGACTTTGCTTTTAACTGCAGAAGAATGGGAAAGGGTGATGGAACGACTAGTTTGGTATCATGATGAAAAATATATTTTGGTTTATTTTTTGAGTAAATTACCAAGTAAAATAAAAAAAGATATACAGTATATTTCTGATAAATATAAATTGAAAATAGTTGATTTAATGGATAAAGAAAATATAGACTATTATTGTTCATCCCCAAGTGAATTTTTGTATTTAATAAAGAACTGTTCGTTGATGTATACAGACTCTTTTCATGGTACAGTATTTTCTATTTTAAACCAAAAACCGTTTGTGGTAAGTTCGCGTGAAAATGTGGGTATGAATATGGATTCCCGCATTGATACGCTGCTTGCTATGTTTCATTTAGAAGACCGCAAAATATTTAAAGATAATAATTATGAAATTGCTAATCCTATGGAAATAGAGTTTCCTAATGTTGAAGCAATTTTAGAACAAGAGCGTCAAAGATCCAAAGAATTTTTGTGTAAGGCATTAAATATTAAAGGTTGATATTATAATGAATATAGAAAATAAATTAAAAAAGAAGAATTTAAAATGCAGCGGCTGTACAGCTTGTTTTGCAATTTGTCCTAAAGATGCAATTACTATGCAAGCGGATTCAGAAGGTTTTAAGTATCCCGTTATTGATAAAAACAAATGTATTGATTGTGGATTGTGTTGTAAAGTTTGCCCTTTGGAAAATATGTATGGTAATTTTGGTGAAGATAAAACATCTTTTGCATGTAGCGCAAAAGATGAGAACTTTGCAAAACAAAGTTCTTCCGGTGGGGCATTTGCCATACTGGCTAATATGTATATAAAAGAACAAGCAGTAATTTATGGAGCGGCATTTGATGATAACTGGAATGTATGCCATATCAGAGTAGACAAAAAAGATGAATTAAAACGGTTGTATACATCTAAGTATGTGCAAAGTGATATGGGCAATACTTTTAGACAGGTGAAAAGTGATTTAGATAACAGTAAAAAAGTTTTGTTTGCGGGTACGCCGTGCCAGGTGGCTGGTTTAAAAAGTTATTTGCAAAAAGATTATTTAAATTTACTAACAGTAGATTTTATTTGCCATGGGGTTCCGTCACCATTAGTTTGGCAACAATATGTTGCTGAGTTGGAGAAAAAATTAAACAGTAAAATAACAGAAATATCATTTAGGGATAAAAAAGACGGATGGAAGAATTATTATTTTAAATTAATCACAGAGAATGGTAATATTTTTTATGAAAAGCATGGCGATAATGTATATATGCGTGGTTTTTTGAAAGATTTGTATTTAAGACCTTCATGCTATGATTGTAAGTTTAAAACATTACAGCGTGCAAGTGATATTACTTTAGCTGATTTTTGGGGTATTGAAAAAATTATATCGGATATGAATGTCGATAAGGGTGTTTCGCTTTGCTGGGCAAGCAGTGAAAAGGGAAATCGTGTTTTGGCGGATGTTTTAGAGCAAACTGATTATTATGAGGTTAAGTTAAAAGAAGCTGTAAGACATAATTCATCCGCTGTTAAATCTGTTAATATGCATAAAAATCGAGATAAATTTTTTGAAAAATTTAATAATGCAGAGGTAGATATAATAAGTTTAATTGAAAAATATTCTGATAATAGAAGTTTAAGAAAGAGATTATCCTATAAATTAAGAACAAAGATAAAAAGTTTGTTTAAATAATATTTTCGTTCGGAGCTTTACCATGCCGATAAAAATAATTAAAATCCTTCTTGCCGGGTTATTTGCCGGGCATTTGTTAAAAGCGAATAGAGTGCGTTCTGTAGCGCGGTTCAGCCGGGCAGGATGGGTTATGTTTTTTACGGCGGTTAAGTTTTTCTGGCTGGTGTTTAAATATGCGCAGCAGCGTGATAAGGAGTTAAAGAAAAAGCTTTAATGATTAACCTTATTTTAAATTTTTTACACTGGTAAGTTATAGTTGAGCAATATTAAATAAAATTATCTAAAGGAACACATCATGCAAATCATAATTTCGCCGGCGAAGAAGATGCGTGTCGATAATGACGATATTGGCGCGGCACGTTTGCCGGTATTTTTAACAAAAACTGAAGAACTTTTAACTGCCCTGCGCGCGCTGGATTACAAAAGCCTGCAAAAGTTGTGGCAGTGCAATGACGCTATTGCCGAACTTAATTACAACCGCTTGCAGCGTATGGATTTACGCAGTAACTTAACGCCTGCCGTTTTTAGTTACGACGGCTTGCAGTACCAGCATATTGCGCCGAATGTTTTGGATGAAGCAGCGCTTGCGTATCTGGAAAAGCATCTTAAAATACTCAGCGGCTTTTACGGTATTTTAAGCGCGTTTGACGGTGTTGTGCCTTACCGGCTGGAAATGCAGGCGCGGCTTGCCTGCGGCGGAGCAAAGAACCTGTATGCTTTTTGGGGCAGCAGCCTGTATGATGAGCTGGTTAAGGAAGATAACGAGGTTTTAAACCTTGCGTCCAAAGAATACAGCAAAGCGGTGGAGCCTTATGTTACGGATAAAATCCGTTTTGTAACCTGCGTGTTTGGCAGCCTGCAAAACAGCAAAATTAAGGTTAAAGCAACGGAGGCCAAAATGGCGCGCGGCGAGATGGTTCGCCGCTGTGCGGAAGAAAATGTGCAGCATATTGATGAAGTGAAAAAATTTACCGTTAACGGTTACAGTTTTTCAGGAGAATTATCCTGTGCAAACGAGTTTGTTTTCTTAAAATAAAAATATTTAATCTGCCTGCGGCAAATGCTGCGGGCTTTTTTATTATCTGTATAAGCGGTTAAACAGGCTTGTTTGGCAGGTCTAATAGACAAAGTTTATTTTAGTGCCGGCTGGTTTTTTGTGTATAGTTACTATGTACTAAAATAAATTACAAAAATCTACAATTTGTAAAATTTGTTATACAAAAAATTCTTGACTGATATGTAATATTTTGCTATCTTAATATATGTATAAGGCTTTAAATTATTAAAGTACTCTTTATGACAATGGCGTTCTCCGTGGCGGCGAATGCCATTTATTAATTAATTTAGGAGGGAAAGAAAATGGGTATGAAGGAAAATGCGTTTGCGTTTATTGATGCGCACCGCAATGAAATGCTGAAAATGTGGGAAGAACTGGTTAACATAGACAGCGGATCTGACTATAAACCCGGCGTTGATAAGGTTGTTGCCAAAGTGGCTGATATACTTACGGCTATGGGCGGAAAAACCCGCATTGTTGAACATGAGAAGGCAGGCAATGCCGTTGTCAGCGAGTTTGGCGACTGTGCAAATAAACCGTTTATAATTTTAACCGGCCATCTTGATACTGTTTTCAGCAATCCGGAAGAAACTAAAAAGCGCCCGTTTACGATTAAAGACGGGCGTGCTTACGGGCCGGGCGCGCTTGATATGAAGGGCGGCGTAACTTTGGCTATCCATGGGCTGAAGGCGCTTTTGGCTGAAGGCTTTGACAAATATGCGTTTAAAGTTGTATTTGCAGGCGATGAGGAAACCGGCCATAAGAGCAGCGACCTGGCTGAAACTATGATGAAGGAGTTTAAGGGCGCTGCTGCTGCGTTTGATTTTGAAACCGGCTTTATGAACGATAATGTTGTTGTTGAACGCAAGGGCTTTTACCGTTTTAGCATGGAAACTTTTGGGCGCAGCGTACATGCGGGCAACGAGCCGGAAAACGGCCGCAACGCTATTGTAGAGCTGGCGCACAAAGCGCTTGACATTGACGCTTTGACGGATTGGGAAACCGGCACGACGATGAACGTAGGCACTATTGAGGGCGGCACTGTTGCCAATGCAGTACCGGGTTACGCTAAAATGGTTGTCGATGTGCGTTATCTTGACCCGGTAGATTTTGAAAAGAAAAAAGAGCAGTTCCAGGCTATTGCCGATAAGGTTTACATTAAAGACGTTACTACCAAATATACCCCGCTGGCAGGGCTTGAGCCGATGGTGCGCCTTGATGGCAGCATGAAGCTGTTTGATGTTTACAAATCTGTTTACGAAGAGAACGGTTTTGGGCATCCTGAACCGATAATGGTTGGCGGCGGCAGCGATGCTACTTACACTACCAAAGTTGGCGTGCCTACTGTCTGTGCCGTTGGCGTAAAAGGCGGCTTAAACCATACGGTTGACGAATTCGCGGATGTAGAATCCATCTTTATGCGTGCCAAAGTTTTTATCGGCACCGTTTTAAAATTATAATCAGGGGGGATTATTGTGGCTGAGAAAGATGTAACCGCTGTTGATGAGAAAGATTACGAGCATCATCTGACATGGCGCGGCTGGCTGTCTTTTATAGTTGTTGCATTGTCGTTTTCGGGTGTTTTAAAAGATATGGGCCCGCTGAGCGCCTTTGATTTTACGGTGCTGACAGGCAAGTTTGGCAAAATTGCCGAAGGCGCGACTTTTATCGGCAAGGGCGGCATTGGCGCCAGCGAAGGTTTTATGTTTTCGCTTACATTATTCCCGACCGTTATTCTGGCGCTGGGCATTGTGCGTGTGGTTGAAAGCCGCGGCGGGCTTTTGGCGGCAGAACGCATTATCCGTCCGCTGCTGCGCCCCTTGATGGGTTTGCCAGGTTATGTCGGGCTGGCGTTTATCAGCAGCTTTACTACAACGGACGTTGGCGCGGTAATTACGCGCGATTTGTATGACGAAGGCAAATTAACCGATGATGAGCGCACAATTTTCGTGGCTTACCAATACGCTGCTTCCGGCACGCTTGCCAATACAATTAACTGCGGCGCGCCGCTGATGCCCATTTCTTTACTTTCTTTCGGTATCATCTTTATGGTGGAAATTATTGTTAAAATTATCGGTGCCAATATTATAAGGGTTTACCTGGCAATGAAACGCAAAAAGGCCGTAGGGGGTGCAAACTGATGGCAGCACAGGCTAAAAATAAAACAATTTTGGAAGAATTTATGGTGGGCTGCAAAAAAGGTTTTTACGTTGGCGTAGAAAATATTATGCCTGCTATGGTGCTGGCATATGCTTTAATTTTGTTCCTTAATATTACGGGGTTGATGGACATCATCGCTTCGGCAGTTGCACCGGTTATGGCGCTGTTTGGTTTGCCGGGTGCGGCGATTGTGGCTTTGATTTCTGCCTTTTTTGCCAAAGCTGCGGGCGCTGCAACGGCGGCGTCGTTATATGCTGACGGTATTATCAATGCGGCGCAGGCAACTATTTTGTTCCCGGCAACTATTACCATGGGCACGCTGGTTGGCCACTTTGCGCGCTGCGTATTAACCGCCGGCACTAACCCGAAGCACCATGCATTTTTGCTGGTAATTCCTATTATCGACGCTTTGCTGTCGATGGTTATTGTAAGGGTAATTTTAAACTTTATGGGGATTTCCTGCTAATAGGAGGTTTAACTGAGGATGAATGAGAAAGAGCAGGCATTTGCGTATATTGAAGGGCACCGCGATGCTATGATGAAAATGTGGGAAGAACTTGTTATGATGGACAGCGGCTCTGGCAATAAGCCGGGCGTTGATGCCATTGTGGCAAAAGTTGCCGGCATTTTGGAAGGCATGGGCGGCAAAACCCGCATTATTGAACACGAAAATGCAGGCAATATGCTGGTAAGCGAATTTGGCGACTGCCAAAATAAACCTTTTGTAATTTTTACAGGCCATCTGGATACTGTTTTTGACGATCCGGAAACCACCAAAAAACGCCCCTTTACCATTAAAGACGGCACTGCTTACGGTCCGGGCGCGCTGGATATGAAGGGTGGCGTAACGCTTGCCATTCATGCTTTGCAGGCCTTGCAGAGCGTTTGTTTTGACAAATACGGCGTTAAGGTTATTTTGGCAGGCGACGAAGAAGTTGGGCACAAGCACAGCGATTTTGCCGGTAAGATGATGGAAGAAGCCAAAGGCGCGGCTTATGCTTTTAATTTTGAAACCGGTTTTATGGATGACAGCCTGGTGCTGGCACGCAAAGGCGTGTACTGCTTTGCCATGGAAGCTTTCGGACGCGGCGCGCATGTAGGCAATGCGCCGGAAGAAGGGCGCAGCGCCATTAAGGAACTGGCATACAAAATTCTGGATATTGAAGCGTTAACCGACTGGAGCAAAGGGCTTAATTTAAACGTCGGCGTTATTGAAGGCGGCACTGTGCATAACTCCGCACCGGCGTATGCCAAAATGATTGTGGATATGCGCTTTACCGACCCGGCAATGCTGGAAGCAATGAAAGCCAAATTCCAGGAGATTAACGATAAAGTTTATGTTGACGGCGTAACCTGCAAAATGACGCCGGTATCTTTAATGCAGCCGATGGTAGAACTGGAAAGCAGCAAAGAATTGTTTGAGCTTGTTAAAAAAGTTTATGAAGAAGAAGGCTTTGGCAGCCCGAAAGCAATTACCGTTGGCGGCGGCAGTGATTCTGCCTACACAACCATGGTTGGCGTGCCTACCGTGTGCGCCATGGGCGTTAAAGGCGGCCGCAACCATACGGTTGACGAGTTTGCCAATGTGGAATCGCTGTTTATGCGTGCCAAATTAATGTGTGCCGTAATGCTGGCGCTGTAATTTGCGGTTGACAACGGCGGCGCAAAACTTTATACTTAATTTAACTGAACAGGGGAGCTTACAGATAGGCTGAGAGGAAGCTGTGCGCTTCGACCCTAAACCTGATTTGGATAATGCCAACGTAGGGAATGTTTGCAGATGACGGCAAGTGCCTTGTTGGTGCTTGCCGTTTCTTTATATCAGGCAGTTGCAATTTAATATGCCGTTAGAGTGAGCAAAGCTCATGAAGGGGTGCACCACCGCGGGTGCAGGCTTCTTCATGGGCTTTTTTAATTGCGGCGGAAGGGAGAAAAGATGCGCGTTAACGGAAAAGAAACTGAACTTAAAAGCAGCATAACTCTTGCAGGATTTTTGGCTGAGCATAACTACCGTGCAGAACTGGTGGCAGTGGAGCGCAACGGGCAGATTGTGCCGCGTGCGGAATTTGGCGCAGCCGTTTTAACAGACGGTGACGAACTGGAAATTGTAAGTTTTGTTGGAGGAGGTTAAAGCTGTGGCAGATGATTTTAAAAAGCAGCTTGCGCAAGTGCGTGTGGGCATTGCCGGGCTTGGCGGTTTGGGCTCGCACATAGCGGTGTTTTTGGCGCGTGCGGAAGTGCAGCACCTGCACCTTGTTGATTTTGACCGCGTGGACGAAAGCAATTTAAACCGTCAGCATTACTTTTTGCGCGACGTTGGCAGGCTGAAAACAGAAGCGCTGGCGGAGCAGCTTTTGGCAATTAACCCCGCGCTTAAAATTAAGGCGGAAAATATAAAACTTACGGAAACAAACGCCGCCGCTGTTTTTAAAGCTGACGGCATTATCTGCGAAGCGGTGGACAGCCCTGAAACCAAGGCCATGCTTGTAAACGCGCTGCTTGCCGCTTATGCGGATAAAACGCTTATTGCGTGCAGCGGGCTGGCAGGCGCAGGGCGCAGCAACGCCATTAAAACGCGGCGCATAAGCAAAAACTTTTATTTGTGCGGCGACGGCGAAAGCGGCATAGAAACCTGCGGACGGCTTTCGGCACCGAGAGCCGCCTTATGTGCGGCGCACGCGGCAAACCTTGCTCTAGCGCTTATTTTAGGATTGGAGGAATAACAATGGAAGATGCACTTATTTTAGGCGGGCATAAATTTAACAGCCGATTTATTTTGGGCAGCGGCAAATATTCTCTGGAGCTTATTAAAGCGGCAGTGGAAAACGCCGGTGCGGAAATTTTAACACTGGCCCTGCGACGCGTAAATGACGGCGGTATGGCCAATATTTTGGATTACATCCCTCAAGGCATTACGCTTTTGCCCAACACCAGCGGCGCACGCACCGCGCAGGAAGCTGTGCGCATTGCCCGCCTGGCGCGCGAGGTATGCGGCAGTGATTTTGTAAAGATAGAAGTAATCCGCGACAGCAAATACCTGCTGCCCGATAATTACGAAACAATTAAGGCAACGGAAATTTTGGCGGCAGAGGGCTTTGTGGTAATGCCCTATATGTACCCCGATTTAAATGCCGCACGCGACCTGGCAAATGCCGGTGCTGCCTGCGTAATGCCGCTTGGCGCGCCTATCGGCAGCAACATGGGGCTGGTAACAAAAGAGTTTATACAGATTTTAATTGATGAAATTGACCTGCCCGTTATCGTCGATGCCGGTATCGGCTCTCCTTCGCAGGCATGCGAAGCAATGGAAATGGGCGCGGCGGCAGTAAT
>ULNH01057167.1_pt1 | contig 19958 bp, 17 predicted proteins | sample 1951871 | NCBI WGS metagenome assembly ULNH01 (sample SAMEA4835572, study PRJEB28245) | human gut metagenome | biome: gut microbiome; material: fecal sample | place: Denmark | collected 2008 | reverse complement strand
CTTCCGATAACATACGGACTCCTTTCCAACTGGCTGGAGCAGTTTGCTTATCATGTATCTTTCTCGATACTTGACTGGCTGTTGCCTTTCCTGGTAATTTGGCTGGTATCTGTCATTACTGTAGGTATTCAGGCGTATGTTTTGATGAAGGTTGATCCGGTGAAGTGCCTGAAAGTTGAGTGAGAGATTAAATTGAAACAAAGAAATGAACAAACTTAAAAACTGAAAAGATATGATTAAGACAGAAAATTTACAGAAGGTTTTCCGTACAGACGAGGTGGAAACCTGGGCGTTGAACAACGTAAGTATTGAAGTGAAGAAGGGCGAATTTGTCGCTATTATGGGACCTTCGGGATGTGGTAAGTCCACTTTACTGAATATTCTGGGCTTGTTGGATAATCCGACCAACGGAACGTATTATCTGGATGGCATAGAAGTCTCGAAATATACCGAATCACAGCGAACGAACTTGCGGAAAGGTGTCATCGGCTTTGTGTTCCAAAGCTTCAACCTGATAGAAGAATTGAATGTCTATGAGAACATCGAATTGCCGCTTTTGTATATGGGAATTCCTGCCAACGAACGGAAACGCCGTATCGAAGAAGCGATGGACCGGATGGCGATCAGTCACCGTTCGAAGCATTTCCCGCAGCAGTTGTCCGGTGGTCAGCAGCAACGTGTGGCGATTGCCCGTGCCGTTGTCGGGAATCCGAAGTTAATCCTGGCCGACGAGCCGACCGGTAACCTGGATTCAAAGAACGGAAAAGAAGTGATGGAGCTATTAACCGAATTGAATAAAGAGGGAACAACCGTCGTTATGGTAACGCACTCGCAGCATGATGCTGGTTATGCCGGACGAACCATCAATCTGTTCGACGGACAGGTGGTAAACGAAGTGCAGTTGTAAGCCTAGACCAAAAACGTAAATTAACACACGGCATGCAGCATTTTTATGGGTTTCTGCATTATTATTAGAAAATGAATAAACAGTTAACGAATAAAGATGCATTATGAAAATGAGTTTTAAGAAATGGATGGTATTGGCAGTCGCTGCCGTGTGTTCAATGGGATTTCAGTCTTGTTTGGATGATGATGATAATGACGCGTATTATCTAACCATTCCGAATGCGTTGGTAACGGTAAAACCAACCAGCGAGAATGCGTTCTTCTTGCAATTGGATGATACAACAACGTTGTTGCCGGTTAATATGACTTCTTCACCGTTCGGTTCAAAAGAGGTAAGAGCTTTGACGAACTTCTCGGAAGTAAACGAGCCCAGCGAAGGTTATTCAAAGGCTGTTCATATCAATTGGATTGATAGTATTCTGACGAAGAATATCGCTCCGGATCTGGGCGCAAAGAACGATTCTATTTACGGAAAAGATCCGGTTGAGATTGTAGGTGACTGGGTAACTATCGCAGAAGACGGTTATTTGACGTTACGTTTCCGTACAGCCACTTCGTTTGGCTCGAAGCATTTCGTCAACTTGCTTTCGACAAACAACCCGGAAAACCCGTATGAAGTGGAATTCCGCCACAATGCTTATGGCAATACCTACGGTGAGATGGGCGACGGACTGGTAGCTTTCAAGTTAGATAGTCTGCCGGATACAGAAGGAAAGACGGTGAAGTTAAAGCTGAAATGGAATTCTTACAGCGGAGAAAAGTCAGCCGAGTTTAATTATTGTTCTCGTAAGTCAACGCCGGCCAGTGCTTCTATCGCTTCTGAACGGGCTACCTTGTCGTTAGAATAAGTTTCGGAAGTAAGCGGAGCGTTGTTGCGAGTCGATCTCACAGGAGCAACAATTCTTGAAGGAACAAATAAGACCGTGGTACAAACGAAACAGGTTTGTGCTACGGTTTTTTTATGCTGTAACCTGATTTTTTATCAATACATACGAGTTATTTTATCTTTCCTGATCAGATAAACTTTATTCGCCCTAAGCGTTTTTATATTCGCTGTCGGCGAATATATATTCAGAGTAAGCGATTATATGTTCGCCCAGTGCGAACAAAGAAAATGTAGTTAAAATCTCAGATTTTCGTATAAGGAATCCCGAAAAGTTTCAAGTATAGTTGAAACTTTCTTTGTTTTTGCCAAAAGTTTCAAGTATGATTGAAACTTTTCCCTAAGGACTATTTTTTTTGAGGATCAAAAAAATCCCGATTATTTTGTAACGAATTCGAAGGTCAACTCGTCATATAAGTGAAAGCGCTTCAGAAAACGTGCACGACTGGCGAAGCTCGCTTGAATGAATGTTTAATGAATGGATAAAACTAACGGATATGAAGATGAAAGGTTTATTTTTGGCGGGACTTTTATGGATGACTGCAACCGGAATGCAGGCGAGAGGTATTGAACATTTTATGGATGAACTGGCCTCACAGCAGGAAGTGACACGGGTTTCTTTAGGCGCTGCAGCGATGGCTCTCGGCAGTATGTTTACAGATACCTACGGAGTAAGGCATATCGACGTTTTATGTCTGGAGCATTGTTCGGATGAAGTTCGGACAAAGTTCGGTCAGGCCATTGCAGACTTGCATGATCCCGACTTTGAACCGCTTGTTTCGCATTCGGAAAATGGAGAGCGGACCAAGATATTGGTGAAGATAAAAGATGAAATGATCCGGGAAATGGTGATTTGTCATGTCGACGACGAGGTGGCTGTTGTCCGCCTGAAAGGAAAGATTAAACCATCGGATATCGAACAAGTCATACAGGATCATGGAAGTGACCGCTGATATCTTTAAGCGTCTTTATCTGCCATTTCATGTAAAGCTTTATCGGATTGCATTTGCTTTGGTAGGGAATCAGGAAGAAGCGGAGGATATCGTACAGGAAGTTTATTCACGTCTGTGGGAACGGAGGGATGAACTGGCAGCTGTCCGGAATCCGGAAGCGTATGCCATTACGTTGACCAAACATTTCTGTCTGGATTATCTTCGTTCTCCACGGGCCAGCCGTCAGGCAGCCGAGTTGGAAGAAACAGAAGAGTTCCAGTCTGACTCATCTCCGGAAAAGGAAACGGAAGAGAAAGACCAAATTCGGCAGATACAACGATGGATCGATAAACTTCCCTTGAATCAGCAACAGGTACTGAGGTTGCAGGGAATGGAAGATTATTCAGTTGAAGAGATCGAACAGATCACCGGTTACACAGCCGGCAATATTCGGGTTTTACTTTCGCGTGCCCGGAAAACAATACGCGAACAATTCAATAAACTGTATGGAAAATGAATGATCAGCAAATAGACGAATTAATCAGACAGGCGTTGAAGGATCAAAGTCGGGTTCCGGCATATCTGGAAAAACGACTAGAGCGGCATATTGACTGGTTGGCTGCGGAAGATAGGAAAGAGGTCCGTATTCCGATGTACAGAAACCGGATCAGGCGCTGGTGTGTAGCGGCAAGTATTTTGCTGGTATTGGGAGTAGGGACAACAGCTTATTTCTCGGCTTCAGATGCCCGACCGAAAGATACGTTCGATAATCCGGAGGAAGCCGCAATGGCTGCCGAACAAGCCTTGACTTTGTTGTCGCAAAACCTGAATAAAGGCTTTGGCGAAATGAATCAGGCCCGGCAGGAGATGGAAAAGATACACGCAGTATGGACGAAACATATAAATGATCAGACAAAATGAAACATCAGATTCTTTTAATCGTATGCCTTTTGTGCTTAAGTCTGACAGGCTATGCACAGGACAAGTTATTTGATAAGTTCTCCGATATGGATCAGGTATCCTCGGTTTATATATCCAAATCCATGTTTCAGATGATGCCGGAACTATCGACGGCCGGTTTGAATCTGATTCATCTGAAAGGGAAGATTGACAATCTGCAAGTACTGTCAACCGAAAATGCAGCCGTCCGTGAAGAGATGAAAAAAGACTTTCATGCCGCCATCGGTAAAACCTATGAGTCGTGGATGAAGGTAAAATCAGAAGGAACGAAGGCTGATTTTATGGTGAAGAAGAGTGGCGACAAATTGCATGAGATGATTATGCTGGCCGATACGGATTCTTCTTACGTGGTTATCCGGATGACGGGTAATTTTACAATGGACGATCTGCAGGAATTAGCCGGACAATCCGAAAATGATAACAAAAAGTAAAACCATACTTCCCTCATAAATCCTATCTCATTTCTAACTATCTTTGCAGAAAGAAACTAAGATATTGAGAGATGAGATTCGATTACGATGTAATAGTAGTAGGAGCAGGACATGCGGGCTGCGAAGCCGCTGCCGCTGCGGCCAATCTGGGTTCGCGTACGTTGTTAATCACGATGGACATGAACAAGATTGCGCAAATGAGTTGTAATCCGGCTGTTGGAGGAATCGCCAAAGGACAGATCGTTCGTGAAATCGATGCGATGGGTGGCTTTATGGGGATTGTAACCGACCGGACAGCCATTCAATTCCGGATGCTGAATCGGAGTAAAGGTCCGGCTATGTGGAGCCCGAGAGCACAGAGTGATCGTGCCCGTTTTATTGAAGCCTGGCGGCACGTTTTGGAAAATACGCCGAATCTGTGGATGTGGCAGGACAGCGTAAACGAATTAATCATCGAGAACGGTCGCGTTTGTGGCGTAAAGACCGGCATGCAGGTTGAGTTTCGTGCCGGAGCGGTTGTACTTACCAACGGAACATTTCTGAACGGTTTGATGCATATCGGGCGGACTCAAATCCGGGGCGGTCGTATTTCGGAACCGGTTTCGACTGGCCTGACGGAACAATTGGTTTCTTTGGGTATTCAATCAGCCCGAATGAAGACCGGAACGCCGGTTCGTATTGATGCCCGTAGCGTACACTTCGATGAAATGGCAGAACAACCCGGTGAAGACGATTTCCATAAATTCTCTTATCTGGATACGTCACACCGAGAATTAAAACAGCTTTGTTGCTGGACTTGCTTTACCAACGAACGAGTACATGAAATTTTTCGGGAAGGTCTCCCCGACTCTCCTCTTTACAACGGACAGATTAAAAGTATCGGTCCGCGTTATTGCCCCAGTATCGAAACGAAAATCGTTACGTTTGCCGATAAAACGCAACATCAGCTTTTCTTGGAACCGGAAGGTGAAAATACGCATGAATTATATTTGAACGGATTCTCTTCTTCCCTGCCCTTGCAGATACAGTTACGCGCTTTGCAGGCAATCCCGGCTTTTCGTGATGTGCAGATTTATCGTCCAGGTTATGCTATCGAGTACGATTTCTTCGATCCGACGCAGCTAAATCATAATCTGGAGACGAAGCAAATCAAGAATCTCTTCTTTGCCGGACAGATTAATGGTACGACAGGATATGAAGAAGCCGGCGGCCAAGGTTTGGTAGCAGGAATCAATGCACACATCAATTGCCATGGCGGTAATCCGTTTGTTTTGGGACGTGATGAAGCTTATATTGGCGTATTGATCGATGACTTGGTAACAAAAGGTGTAGATGAACCCTATCGTATGTTTACATCGCGGGCTGAATATCGTATTCTACTTCGGCAGGACGATGCGGATATGCGTCTGACGGAAAAGTCTTATCAATTAGGTTTGGCAAACGAATACCGTTATCATTTGCTTCAGGAGAAAAAAGAACAGCGCGATCAGCTGATTCATTTCTGTGAGAATTATTCTGTCAAGCCGCAATATATTAATGCCGGTCTGGAAAGTTTGGAAACTGCTCCCCTAGCTCACGGCTGCAAACTTTATGATCTGGTTCTTCGTCCGCAGCTGGATTTGTATAAGCTGGCCGATTTGATTCCGGCATTGAAAGCTGAATTGGATAAAGTATCCTTGTCTCGTAAGGAAGAAATTATTGAAGCTGCCGAAATCCTGATGAAGTATAGCGGATACATCAAGCGCGAGCAAATGATTGCCGATAAGATAAACCGTTTGGAGAATATCCGGATTAAAGGAAAGTTTGATTATAACAGTATTCAATCTTTATCAACTGAAGCGCGACAGAAACTTTGCCGGATTGATCCCGAAACCATCGCTCAGGCAAGCCGAATCCCGGGAATTTCCCCGAGTGATATTAATATCCTATTGGTGTTGATGGGGCGTTAAGCTGATGTTCCACGTGAAACATTACTTTAGGTGATGGGTGTAAATAGCTGGTTTTAGGAGAATAAGTAAATAAAAACGCGGATGAGTAAAGAAATACTTGAACATATTAAGACGATCTTGGCGGTTATTCCGGAGAAGCCTGGGTGCTATCAGTACTTTGATGAGAAAGGAACGATTATCTATGTCGGAAAAGCAAAGAATCTGAAGCGACGGGTGTCTTCTTATTTCAATAAACAGCATGATAGTAATAAGACGCGGGTGCTAGTTAAACAAATCCGGGATATCAAGTATTTTGTTGTCGAGACGGAAGAAGATGCATTGCTCTTGGAGAATAATCTGATCAAGCAATATCATCCGCGATACAATGTCTTGTTGAAAGACGATAAGACTTATCCTTCGATTGTAGTCAAAAATGAATATTTCCCGCGGGTTTATCAGACGCGGAATATTGTTCGTGACGGTTCCCGTTATTATGGCCCCTATCCTTCTGTTTATACAGCCAAGGTGATGTTGCAACTGATCAAGGATCTTTATCCAATCCGTACCTGTAAGTATCCATTAACGCCTGAATCTATTCGAGAAGGACGGTATAAGGTTTGTCTCGAATATCACATCAAACGTTGTAAAGGTCCGTGCGAAGGTTTGCAGACGTTGGAAGAATACCAGCAGAATATTTCGGAAATCAAGGAAATTCTGCGGGGAAACATTTCGCAGGTAAGTAAACATCTCTTCGATGAGATGCAAAGTCTGGCAGCCGAGTTGAAGTTTGAAGAAGCTCAAAAGCTAAAGGAAAAGTATGAAGCCATCGAGAATTATCGCTCCCGATCGACTGTCGTTCCGCCGATGCTGCATAATATAGATGTGTTTTCGATTACCGAAAATGATCCGTCTGCTTATATCAATTATCTGCATATCGGGAATGGCGCCGTTGTCCAGGCTTATACATTCGAGTATAAAAAGAGATTGGATGAAAGCAAAGAGGATCTATTGGTCATGGGCATTATCGAAATGCGAAAGCGTTTCGAAAGTCGGGCTCGGGAAATTATAGTCCCTTTCCCTTTGGATCTGGAACTCGATGGCGTGACAATTACCGTTCCTCAGCGAGGCGATAAGAAGAAACTGTTGGATTTATCGATTATGAATGGAAAACAGTATAAAGTCGATAAATTGAAGCAGGCAGAGAAATTGAATCCGGAACAACGGAATACGCGTTTGCTGAAAGAAATTCAGGAAGCCTTGCATTTGAAAGAATTGCCCGTTCAAATCGAATGTTTTGATAATTCCAATATCCAGGGAAGTGATCCGGTAGCAGCTTGTGTAGTCTTTAAGATGGGGAAACCTTCCAAATCGGATTATCGGAAATATAATATCAAGACAGTTGTCGGTCCTGACGATTATGCTTCCATGAAGGAAGTCGTGCGCCGGCGTTATCAGCGACTCCTGGATGAAAAGGCTCCCCTACCTAATTTGATTATTACCGACGGTGGAAAGGGACAAATGGAAGTCGTTCGTTCGGTCGTGGAAGATGAATTGCATCTTTCGATTCCAATTGCCGGCTTGGCCAAGGATAACCGGCACCGGACGGCTGAATTGTTGTATGGCTTTCCTCCGGAAGTGATCGGCATGAAATTAGACAGTCCGTTGTTTCATCTGCTGACTCGCATGCAAGACGAAGTGCATCGTTTTGCCATTACATTCCATAAAGACAAACGAAGTAAAGGGCAAACCCGTTCGGAATTGGATACGATCAAAGGTGTCGGTGAAAAGACGAAAACAGCCCTTCTTCGAGAGTTTAAGAGCGTGAAACGAATCCGGGAAGCGAATCTGGAAGACTTGGCAAAAGTGGTAGGTGAAGCAAAAGCCAAATTAATAAAAGAAAGTTTGAACCAAGAAACAACAAAATAAGTTTATAATATGAGAACAGTAATTCAGCGTGTACAGCATGCTTCCGTTACAATTGATGGAACCTTGAAATCAAAGATCGGAAAAGGCATGTTGGTTCTGGTTGGAATAGAAGATCGGGATACGCAGGAAGATATTGAATGGCTTTGTAAGAAGATATGTAATCTGCGTATCTTCGACGATGAAAACGGTGTTATGAATCGTTCTGTCGTAGAAATTGACGGTGAAATATTAGTGGTTAGTCAGTTTACATTACAGGCTTCTACAAAGAAAGGAAATCGTCCCTCCTATTTGAAGGCCTCTAAACCGGATTTCGCCATTCCGATGTATGAGAAATTCTGTGCTGAAATGGGACTTCATTTGGGAAAGGAAGTGCAGACCGGAACTTTCGGTGCCGACATGAAGGTGGAATTGTTGAATGATGGTCCGGTAACAATCTGGATCGATACGCAGAATAAAGAATAAGTATGGAACAGGAAGTAACACTTCGGGAAGCGCAGCAGCGTGTCGACGATTGGATAAAAACCTATGGCGTCCGTTATTTCAATGAGCTGACGAATATGGCGATTCTGACGGAAGAAGTCGGTGAAGTCGCCCGTTTGATTGCCCGTATTTATGGAGAGCAGTCCTTTAAGGAGAGTGACAAGCAGAAAGATTTGGGCGATGAAATGGCAGATGTCCTGTGGGTATTGATCTGTTTGGCGAACCAGACAGGAATTGACTTGACTGCTGCCTTTGAAAAGAATTTTCAGAAGAAGACAAATCGCGATAAAGAAAGACATATAAACAATCAAAAACTATAAGATATGGAACATACGCACGATTGCCATTGTGGTTGCGAACATGATCACGGAATGGAAGAACGTTCTGAAGAATTTGCCAAGGTGAATGCCGATAAATATCATGAAGCGTTTGGCAAATTTGAATCTGTTGGAACCAATGAGGAAGTGAAAGCTCAGGTAACAGCATTACTGGACAAACATGCGAAGGAAAACTTCACTCCGGAAGTATTGAAGAAAATCCACGGTTTCATCGATCTGACGTCATTGACAAGCTTGGATACGAAAGAGAGTATCTGGAAGATGGTTGAATCAGTTAATGATTATGAAGGTACTCGTCCGGATGTGCCCAATGTAGCGGCTATTTGTGTTTATCCTATTTTCGTGGAAACCGTCAAGCAGGCATTGACGGCTGAGCATGTAAAGATAGCAGCTGTTAGTGGAGGTTTTCCGACTTCTCAGACTTTTACAGAAGTGAAGGTGGCTGAGACTGCCATGTGTGTGATGGAAGGCGCCGACGAGATAGATGTTGTGATTAACTTAGGCTGCTTTATGGAGGAAAATTACGAGGATATGTGCGATGAATTGGCCGAAATCAAGGATAGCTGTCGGGATGCTTGTCTGAAGATTATTTTGGAAACAGGAGCATTGGCTACGGCAGAGAATATCCGTAAGGCTTCTATTCTGGCCTTATATTCGAATGCTGATTTTATCAAGACTTCTACCGGAAAAGGTTATCCGGGCGCATCGCCTGAAGCTGCCTATATCATGTGTCAGGTAATTCGCCGTTATCACGAATTGACCGGTCGTAAAGTTGGTATTAAAGTTGCCGGCGGAATCAGAACTGCTGAAGACGCAGTCAACTATTATACGATTGTCAAGGAAGTATTGGGCAATGAATGGCTGACAAGTGACTTATTCCGTATTGGAGCCAGCAGCCTGGTTGGCGATATCGAACATCGTTTAGGTAAGTAACAGTGGCTTTATAATAGCAAAAGAGGCATAGAATGTTGTTGCAGACTTCTATGCCTCTTTTCTTATTTCTGACGTGTAATAACGTATTTAGCTAAATTCTCAAGAGCTTCTTTCGCCGGTGAATTCGGTAGTTTCTGTAAAATATCTACGGCCTGTTGATAATAAGCCTGCATCTTTGATTCGGCATATTCAATGCCACCGTTTGCTTTGGCAAATGAGATGAGCTGTTCGATATGCTCATCGGTGAAGTCTTTCCGCAGAATGATGTCGAGAAAACGGGAAGCTTCTTCCCCACCCTGCTTTAATGCATGCAATAAAGGCAAGGTTACTTTTCCTTCCCGAATGTCGTTTCCTGTCGGTTTTCCGATATTCAGTTCATGGAAGTAATCGAATATATCATCTTTGATCTGGAAGGCATAGCCTAAATTGACGCCAAATTCATGCAGCAATTGGATATTTTCTTCAGAAGCGTCGGCTGAAATAGCTCCGATAGTCGTACAAGCCGCTAACAGAGTTGCTGTCTTTTTATAAATAACCTGCATATAGCAAGCTTCATCCACGATGCTTTCATCGGCATTCTCCATTTGTTTGATTTCTCCTTCTGAAAGATCTTTTCCCAGACTAGATACGATTCCGATAATTCGGAGATTGCCGGTCTGGATAGAACGGATTAATGCCGAAGACAAGACGTAATCGCCCGTCAGCACAGCTACACGGTTATCGAAGATAGCATTTAATGAAGGAACACCACGACGTTGTTTGGTCTCATCAATCACATCATCATGTATTAGCGTAGCAGTATGCAGAAGCTCCAGGAATACTGCGGCGTTGATGGTGCTTTCAGTTACATTTCCACAAGCTTTGGCTGCCAATAAGACCAATAAAGGACGAATATGTTTCCCTGTTGATGCCAGGATCCGGTCTATAACAGCTTGAAGACGGCGCGTGTCACTTCTCAATGATGCTTCAAATTCATCATTGAAACGGGCAAATTCTGCGGCTACAGGCTTTTCTATAATACTTCTATCTATCATATTTGAATAAACGATGCGCAAAAGTAACAAAAACTATCGAGTAAGCGACTTTTTTTGTACATTTACCGAGATTTGTCACATCAAAAAACCTGTTAAAAGTAATGAAGCTATTCCTTATAGATGCGTATGCATTGATTTATCGTTCGTATTACGCTTTTATCAAGAATCCAAGGATCAACTCTAAGGGTGTAAATACATCTGCCGTTTTTGGCTTTATCAATACATTGGAAGATGTTCTGAAGCGTGAGCAACCTACGCATATCGCTGTCGCTTTTGATCCGAAAGGTCCGACTTTCCGTCATGAAGCATTTGAACAGTACAAAGCGCAACGGGAAGAAACTCCGGAAGTCATCCGTCAGTCGGTTCCTGTCATTAAAGAGGTCATTCAGGCTTATCATATTCCAATTCTGGAAGTGCCTTATTATGAAGCCGACGATGTGATCGGAACAGTGGCCAAACAGGCTGCTGCGAATGGATTTGAAGTCTATATGATGACTCCCGATAAAGATTATGGGCAGTTGGTTGCAGATCATATTTATATGTATCGTCCGAAGTTTGGTGGCGATTATGAAGTATTGGGTGTTTCAGAAGTATTGGAAAAATATCAATTGCAGTCGACGGAACAAGTCATTGATTTGCTCGGTCTGATGGGTGATACTGCTGATAATATTCCGGGTTGTCCGGGTGTTGGTGAGAAGACGGCGCAGAAGCTGTTAGCCGAGTTTGGTTCGATCGAGAATCTGTTGGCAAATACGGATAAACTGAAAGGTGCGCAGAAGAAGAAGGTCGAAGAGAATGTAGAGCAGATCCGTTTCTCGAAGTTTCTGGCAACGATTAAGACGGATGTGCCGATTACTTTTGATGCTGAACTGTGTAAGCGGGTCGCACCAGACGAGGACCGTTTGGTTGAACTCTATACAGAGTTGGAGTTTAAGACTTTTATTAACCGGCTTAAGGGCGAATCTTTGGTGGTATCTTCTTCTAAAGAGCCCAAAGCCGCGGTTCAATATGACTTGTTTGCTACCGAACCGGTGGTAGAATCGGAGGTCTCTTCATTGGCAGATATCACTACGATGCCTCACTCCTATTATCTGGCAGATACGGCAGAGAAACAAATTGCTTTATGTGAGCAGTTGTTACAGGAGAAATCGTTTGCCTTTGATACGGAAACAGAAGGTCTGGATCCGTTGACGGCTGATTTGGTCGGTATGTCTTTTGCTATTCGGGAACAGGAAGCCTGGTATGTTCCGGTTCCGGCAAATCGGGAAGAAGCAACTGATATTGTTCTTCGGTTGGCTCCTGCCTTACAACATCCGGAGATTGAGAAAGTCGGTCAGAATATCAAGTTTGATATCCTGGCTTTACGGAAGTATGGCGTTCGGGTGAAAGGTCCGTTATTCGATACGATGCTCGCTCATTATCTGCTGAATCCGGAGTTGCGTCATGGCATGGATTATCTGGCGGAGACTTATCTGAAATATAAAACGGTTCCGATTGAAGATCTAATTGGTCCGAAAGGGAAGAAACAGGCTTCTATGCGGACAGTCCCGATCGAACAGATTAAGGAATATGCAGCTGAAGATGCGGATGTGACATTACGGTTGAAACATTACTTTGCTCCATTGCTGAAACAAGAAGGTTTGGAATCTTTGTTCTTTGAGATGGAAATGCCTTTGATTTATGTATTGGCAGAAATGGAAGCAACGGGTGTGAAATTGGATACAAATGCCTTGAAACAGTCATCAGAAGTCCTGAGCCAGCAGCTGAGTGCTTTGGAAGAGTCTATTTATGATTTGGCCGGGCAATCATTCAATATTAATTCCACCAAACAAGTTGGTGAGATCTTGTTTGATAAGTTGAAACTGGATGAAAAGGCGAAGAAAACTAAAACCGGTGGTTATAGTACCAGTGAAGAAGTTTTGGAAAAGATTCGGGGTAAACACCCGATCGTTGACAAGTTGTTGGAATATCGTGGAATCAAGAAACTGCTGAGTACGTATATCGATGCGTTGCCGGCTTTGATTCATCCGGAAACCGGAAAGATTCATACCTCGTTCAATCAGGCTGTAACGGCTACCGGACGATTGAGTTCTACCAATCCGAACTTGCAGAATATTCCGGTGCGGGATGAATTGGGGCGTGAGATCCGGAAAGCTTTTATTGCCGACGATGATGACTGTATTTTCTTCTCGGCCGATTATTCTCAAATTGAATTACGTTTGATGGCCCATTTGAGTAATGATCCGCACATGGTAGAAGCCTTTTGTAGCGGAGCAGATATTCATGCTGCTACGGCTGCCAAGATTTATGGTATTCCGGTAGAAGAGGTCACCAGTGATATGCGTCGGAAAGCCAAGACGGCCAATTTCGGTATTATTTATGGTATCTCTGTCTTTGGTCTGGCCGAACGGCTCAGTATTCCAAGAGCAGAATCCAAGGAATTGATTGATGGTTATTTCCAGACTTATCCCCGGATTAAAGAATATATGGAAGAGAGCATTCGTGTAGCCAAAGAAAAAGGTTATGTTGAAACCTTGTTCAAGCGGAAACGTTTCTTGCCGGATATTAATTCGCATAATGCAATTGTACGTGGCTATGCCGAACGAAATGCGATCAATGCGCCTATACAGGGAAGTGCGGCTGATATTATCAAGCTGGCGATGATCCGGATTCATCAGCGGTTTGAAGCGGAACATCTGAAAAGTCGGATGATTCTGCAGGTACATGATGAGTTAAACTTTAATGTACGGAAAGAAGAATTTGACCGCGTCAAGGAAATCGTTTTGGATTGTATGGAGCATGTCCTGCAACTTCGGGTTCCTTTGATTGCGGATTGCGGTGAAGGGAAAAACTGGCTGGAAGCACATTAAGTCAATGTAGATGTAAAGAAACACGTAACTTAAATTATAATAGGAATGAAACACTGGGTATGTCGGGGCAGATGGATGCTCCTTGGTTTGTTGTTGGCCGGAGGTTTGCAGGCACAAGACAAGCTGTTGAAGACGCGCGATGCGCAAATTACATTGAACGAACAAGGATATTATGCTTCTATTCAGGTAAACCAGCAGGAGATTTTACAGGGAAAACAATTTCCTGTAGTCTCGGTTGGTACGGATGGAAAAATGATTTTACCAACATCGATGAAGGCTTCGGGTAATCAATTGAAGCTGACGATGGCTGATGGCGGGAAGATCACTTTGCGGTATAAAGAATCGGATGCTTGTATCCGGTTGGAAGCCGTATCGGTTCCACAGCAATATGATGTGTTAGTCTTTGGCCCGGTAGGTGTTAAGATTGACGATGTTGTAGGTGAAGTGGTAGGTGTGGCTCAAGGTGATGGTTTGGCTTTTGGTATGCAGGCATTGAATATCAAGACGACAGCTGGTATTCCGGACGGATATGTGGAATCAATTGCCGAACAGTTTAATTATACAGGTGAACCGACTTCTTTGTCGGTTAGTACATTGTTGGGATATAAACAAGCTGCTACGAAGACAACAGACGGAACTGTTTTCCAGTTGGCTGCCCGACGTCGTGACCGGGAAGAATTCCGCCAGGTACAACAAATCAAACAGTCGTGGACATTGCCGGTAGAAGGAGAAGATGGTCCGATTAAAGGGGCTGCTGTCGGACTGTTTGGTTGTAAGCAGGCGGATGCCTTGGAAAGGATTGGTGAGATCGAAGTGGCCGAAGGTCTTCCCCACCCGATGCTGAATGGCGAATGGGCAAAGATGTCTCGTGAATCGATGAAATCGTATTTAATCTCCGATTTCACCGAGAAGAACTTTGATCAGACTTTGGCAAAGGCGCAGATTGCCGGTTTTGATTATGTCTATCATGAAGGACCGTTCCTCGATTGGGGACACTTTAACTGGGATCCTAATTTTGCGGCTGAAGGTGATGCCGGAGTCAAGAAGATGGTTGATAAAGCAAAGGCGTTGGGTATTGGTGTCGGCGTGCATACGCTGAGTAACTTTACGACAACGAATGATGCTTATGTGACACCTGTGCCTTCCAAGCATTTGCTGAAACAGGGAAAACTGACTTTGGTCTCTCCGATCGATTCGGAACAAACGGATATCCTGATTCAGAAATCGGAACTGTTCGCCATGCCATTGACCTTGAATGCGCTGCAGATCGAGGATGAGTTAATCTCATTCGGTTCTGTAGAAGATAAGGGTGAGCAGATGTTATTGAAAGGTTGTAAGCGTGGAGCTTGGGGTACAACGGCAGCTGCGCATGATGTTAAACAGCCTTTGTATAAATTGTGGGATTATCCTTATAAGACCTTATTCCCGGATCTTACTTTGCAGGATGCTTTCTCCGATCGTCTGGCTGAGATTATGAATAAGACCGGTATTTGTCAGATCTCTTTCGATGGTTTGGAAGGTTGTTCTTATACGGGGCAGGATGAATATGCGATGTCTCGTTTTGTAACTCGTTTCTTTAATCAGGTCAATCATCCGTTACGCAATGATGCGAGCCGACTAAGTCATAATACATGGCATATTCATACTTATACCAATTGGGGTGAACCTTGGGGCGAAGCCATGCGTACCGGACAAGTAGAAAGCCGTATCAAGAATCAGGCCTTTTATCAGCGGAATCTTTTCCCTCGAATGTTGGGCTGGTTCCTGATTCGTCTAGCTGATCGCCGGCAGGAATGTACATCGTTGGAAGATCTGGAATGGGCCATGTCGGAAGCAGCCGGCTTTGATGCTGGTTATGGTATGACGATTCGCAGCAATACATTCCGCCGTCATGGGCAGATCGACCGTTTGTTGCAAGCTATCCATGATTGGGATTATCTGCGCGAGCAGCAGGCTTTCACGGAGGAACAGAAGGTTCGCCTGCGAGATCCGCAGACGGAATGGCATCTGGAGAAATTGGATGAAAAGAACTTTAACCTGTATCCATTGTATATCTCGAAACATTTTACCTGTAACTTGGGAGAAATGCAACCGGGACAACCGGGCGGTTCGGATTGGTCGTGGACGACACCTTACGAAGGTCCGTTTGCAATCCGCCTGAAAGTGGACGGCGATGGTACGATCAAAGATCCGAAGTTTACGACTCCGAATGGTGTGATCAAATTCCCTTGTGAAATTTCCGACCGGCAGTACTTGCTTTATACGTTCGATGGGAAGGCAGTCGTGACGGATAAGAATTATAATGTAATCGAAGAAGTCCAACCGGAAGGTGTCTCCCATATTCCGTCGGGTTCGTCGGCTGTCTCTTTCTCTTGTGAATCGTTGGGCGAAGATCCGGTAGATGTAATTATCCGTTACATCACGAAAGGAACTCCTGAGAAGATCACGGTACAATAATCATACTACTTCTCCCCTATTTTAACCCCTCCAAAACTCGCGTATTTCGGGCCGATAGTCAGGTTGCTTCCGAATTTTCGAGTTTTGAAGGGGTTAAATTGTCTATTTTTGCTTGTAATTATTTTATAACTAGTGGAATAGATGCTAAAAATCTGATTCTGGTTTTAGAACAGTTTTTTGAGGCCTGATTGATACAAAAGAAGGCTTTTCTGTAAAAGAACTGAAAGAATAGATGAATTCTATTTTGTTCGCCCATGCTGAATGTATATTCGCCCACGATGAATATATAATCTTCGACGCCGAATATATGTTCGCCGTGGGCGAATAAAGATTTCTTCATTGTTAATAAACTATTAACCTATTATAATATATATTATCAGAAATACATCTTGTATATCTTTGTAAATACTAACTTTGCCTGAAACGAGTGGCAGTATAAATTTGAACTATTAAATAGAGATACCATGAATGGACGTAGAAAAATGCAGAAGGCTGTTTGTGCTTTTCTTTTAGGAACAACCTTGTTCTCTTGTTCTGATCAGAAAGAAATCCAAATCACCGGAACCGTACGGAACTTGAACGGCGGGATGATCGTTTATCAGCAATCTATTGCCGGTATGATGAATTCGAAAACGGTAGATACATTACAAATCCAAAGCGATAGTACATTTACATTGACTTTACCGGCCGAAGATTATGAACGGGTGAATTTCATTTGGTATGGAAAAGCGGTGTTGGGTTCGGTTATATCGAAAGGAGGAAAAATACAATTGGATGTGGATGCAACGGCGCAAGAACCTTTGACTATCCAAGGAATGGATGAGAAAGAAGTTGCCGTTTCTCGATTGCTTAATCAGTTGGATGCCGATGTATGGGATTTGCGTGCCCGCCGTGGCGACCGTTGGCAGATAGCTAAAGATACGGTTGCGACATCTGTTGCCCAAAAGCTGAAAGATGATGCAGTTTCTATGGAATCGCAATTGGCGGGTTTGGATAAAGACTTGCAGGAAAAAGTCCGACAAGATATACGGATGCAGCTGTTACTGGCTTTTCAGAACCAGACGATGGGTGCATTTTATCGGACATCGGAAGCAACAAGGCAGGATTGGTTTACCGAGTTGGAGCAGATGACGGCCTTTTGCGTCTTGGATAATCCGAACAGTACTTTTAGTCCGGCCTTTTATGATGTGGTTTCCAATGAAATAGGTATCCGATGCTGTTCGCTTACAGGGTTTTGCCTCTGCTTTGGAACAATTCGGAAAGGCTTTGCCTCAGGAAAAGGTGTATCTGCACTTTGATAATACCAGCTATTACCAAGGCGATCCGATTTGGTTTCAGTGTTATGTCGTGACTTCCGAATTCAATCAGCCTACAGCGTGGAGTAAGACGTTGTATGTGGAGTTACTGAATCCTGGAGGCGAGATTGTTTCCCGGCAGATTTTACCAATCCGCAACGGTCGTTGTCAGGGAAATTTTACGTTGACGCAATTACCTTTCTATTCCGGTTTTTATGAAGTACGTGCTTATACCAAATATATGTTGAACTTTGGAGAGGAAACTATCTTCTCTCGTATTTTCCCGGTGTTCGACAAACCGGATTCGGAAGGCGATTATACCCAAAAAGAAATTTGCCGGCATCCGGGAAAGTATCCGCAGAAACGGGAAAAGACCAAGAAAGAAAAGAAACTGAATCTCCGCTTTTATCCCGAAGGAGGAACGTTGATTCGTGATGTTCCGGTGCGGGTTGCCTTTGAAGCGACCGATGCTTTCGGTAATCCGGTGGATGTCTCCGGTTGTATCTTGAGTAAAGAGAAAGAGGTTGTTTCGACATTCCGGACAGATCACGAAGGAAAAGGTGTTTTTACCTATGTAGCTGATACGGAAGAAGGGAAGGCGGAAGTGGTTTGGCAGGATAAGAAATATCGCTTCTCTTTGCCGGAAGCTCAAGAACAGGGTTTTGCTTTTTCGGTAGACAATCTAAGTAGTCCGGATAGCTTGGCTATTAAGGTACAGAAGAATCGTTTTACGCCGGCTCAGGTATTGGGAATGGCGGTTATGAGCCGGGGTAAATTATATAATTTCTGCATGCTGACGGTCAAGAGGAATCAACCTTTCTCTTTCCGATTGGATAAGAAGAATTTACCGGCAGGTGTGTCTCAATTGGTCTTGTTTGATAAAGCCGGACAGGTTTTGGCAGATCGTCTGGTTTTTGTCGGGAAACCGGATACCTTGTCGTTGGCTGTTCGGATGGATAAAGAACAGTATCTTCCGTATGATTCAATAGGTATTTCTTTCGAGGTGAACGATTCACAAGGAAAGCCGGTACAAACGCCTTTGTCGGTGTCGGTTCGTGACGGCTGGGAAGAAGTGGAAAACAGGCATTCGATGTTGACGGATCTGTTGCTGATGTCGGAAATCAAAGGTTATGTGCGCCGTCCTTCCTGGTATTTTGAGTCGGATGATACGTTACATCGTCGGGCATTGGATGAATTGTTGATGGTACAAGGCTGGAGACGTTATGAATGGAAACATTGGGCTGGTGTGGAACCGTTTGAGCTGAAGTATTTGCCGGAGCAGGGAATCGAACTGCACGGTCAGGTCGTTTCGATGGTTCGCAGTAAGCCACGTCCGGATGTACAAGTAACTTCTTTTCTGACGAAACGAGGCGAGGAAGACAATCCGACGAATCAGCATACACCCTACTTTGATGTTTTTACTACGGATAGTTTGGGAAGATTCTCTTTTGTTTCTCAGGTGGAAGGAAAGTGGAATCTGATTCTTTCCGTTTCCGAGAAGGGAAAGAAGAAAGATCATCGGATTGTTTTGGACCGGGTGTTTCATCCGAAGCCTCGGAAATATCCGATGGCAGAATTGCAGGTACATATTGCAGGAGATGAAAAGGTCTCTTTGCCTGATACACTGCCGAATGATACCGTATTTCTGCAAGAAAATGTGGAGCAGTTGTTCAAGACGTATGAAGACTCTCTGCGGAAACTAGGAATGGACGAAAAGATTCATCGGATTGATGAAGTTGTAGTCAAGGCTAAGAAGCAGGATAAAGCAGCCGAAGTTTATAAAGCCCGGACCAAGTCGATCGCTTATTATGATGTTGCTTCCGAAATAGACGATATTCAGGACCGTAATGGTTTTATCGGCGATGATATTCATGAACTGATGATCAATATGAACTCGGAGTTCTATCGGATGCATAGTCCAAGCGGGCAGGAATATCTTTTCTATAAGGGAAAAATGGTACTCTTTTCGATCAATTACGAACGTACTTATCATAATGAAATGGATTATAATAAATATCGCCTGCTTCCTTTAGAGGCGATCAAATCCGTTTATATCAGCGAAGACTATGGAACGATCTGCCGGTATGCCGATCCGCGTTTTACTCCGATGAATATTGATAAGTTATATCGGTGTGTTGTCTTGATCGAGACTTATCCGGAAGATCAAATCTCGGCGAAAGGCGGGAAAGGTGTACGCAAAACCTGGTTGGAAGGATATAGTGAAGTGAAAGACTTCTATCAGCCTGATTATCGCGTATTGCCGAAAGAAAATGATTATCGTCGTACCCTTTATTGGAATCCGGCACTGCCAACGGATGAAAAGGGAAAGGCTTTTATCCGTTTTTACAACAACAGTCGTTGCCAATCTCCCCGGATCACGGTTGAAACTCTGACGGAAGATGGCAAAATTGGAGTCTTCCAGTAGAGATCTCGTTATCAATTAATTTTTTGACAACTGTCGTAAAGCTTTTCCATATATGTGCTAAAGCTTTTTGACAACTATGGAAAAGCTTTAGCACATCTGTCAAAAAAATTAAAAGGTCATAGTTTCAGGGCTGACGCATTACAATCATTTTTTATTGGAA
>ULNH01012038.1_pt1 | contig 19985 bp, 13 predicted proteins | sample 1951871 | NCBI WGS metagenome assembly ULNH01 (sample SAMEA4835572, study PRJEB28245) | human gut metagenome | biome: gut microbiome; material: fecal sample | place: Denmark | collected 2008 | reverse complement strand
TCTTCCGATCGACATCAGGCGCATAGTCTTTATCAAAGAAACGACGGAATGCGTTCGAGAACAAGAACAATTGCTTCTTGATACCTTCTTTATCATCCTTTGCCAATACAGCGACCAACGTATCTACATCCGTCGGGACAGAAGTAAATTCGATTCCTCTCAGAATTGCCTCATCCAGCATCCATTTACGGAAACGCAAGTCTTTCCGGTCATATACAATCTGTTCCAATGTAAGAAGCGCTTCTTCATACTGCGGCTGACATTCTTTCTTTCCCCAAGCCAGCAAGGCTTCCTGTTCTTCGCGTTTCACCTGCTCGAAGTTCCGCTTGTTAATTGCCCAGTTACTTCCGATTGAATTCTTATAGGCATTCTCTGAGCTGGCATATTTGCTGGCATACTGAATACGAACTTTCGGATCTTTCAGCATTTCTTCCAGCATGGCTTTCTGGCGTAGTTCACGGATATTGATTCGGACAGCATTGTCGATGTCACGGCGTTCAGCCACTTCCCAAGAAGTATAATACTTATTGGTCCGTCCCGGAAAGCCCATAATCATGGCAAAATCGTTTTCCTGGAAACCCTTGATCGAGATCTTCATCCAACGCTTCGGATGTAAAGGTACATTGTGTTCAGAATAAGGAGCCGGATTTCCGTTCTTATCCGCATAAACACGAAAGACAGAAAAGTCGCCTGTATGACGCGGCCACATCCAGTTGTCGGTATCCGCACCAAACTTACCAATAGAAGACGGCGGCGTTCCTACCAGACGCACATCCGAATAAATCTTCTTCGTAAACATATAATACTGATTTCCTCCGAAGAAAGGTTTGATTTCCACCTCTGTTCCCGGATTATTCTGCAAGAACTTCTTGCCAACCTTCTTTTCTGCCAACTTATTCAGAAAACTGGGCGACAAATAGTTCATGCTGTTCGGATCCTTGTCTTTAGCCAGTTCGGCCTTCACATAGTCTGTCACATCATCAATCTTGTCGATAAATGTAACCGTCAGTCCCGGATTCGGTAATTCCTGATCTCGTGTAGTTGCCCAAAAACCATCCGTCAGATAATCATGATCAACCGTACTATGCGATTGGATTGCTCCATATCCGCAATGATGATTGGTGAGCAACAAGCCGTCGGGCGAAACGATTTCGCCAGTACAACCGCCACCGAAGATCACTACGGCATCTTTCAAGGAAGCTTTATCCGGACTATAAATATCATAATCCTGCAACTTGAGCCCCAAGCTTTTCATCTCGTCGAACTTCTGCTCCTTCAGTAGTGGAAGAATCCACATGCCTTCATCGGCTTTCAGAGGCAATGTCAACAAGACCGTAGCTACAAGTAAGAATAATCTTTTCATACGCATTTGTTCTATTTGTTATTAAAATCCGCTATTACGTTTATTGGCTTCTGAGTCTGTCTGTTCTTGTAACTCTTTCTCTTAGAAAAGACAGAACTTATCCACTCAAAAACTCATCCACCTATTGGTTCCATTCCGTAAAAGGATGCTGGGTCAGCATTGAATTGTAATACCGCCGGTCGCCGGTCACTTCCTTCCCAGCCCAAGCAGGCATGACAAAAGGTTCCTCTTCTGCCTTCAATTCAATCTCTGCCATCACCAGTCCTTCGTTAGCTCCATGGAAAACATCAATTTCCCATACATGATTCCCGACTTTAGCCAAATGGCGTACCTTATCAATCGCACCCGGCTCACAAAGACGAAGCAATTGTTCGGCATCTTCCAACGGGATCGCCTGTTCGAACTCATACCGGCTCAGTCCTTTCTCGTCAGAAGGACCTTTGATCGTCAGGAATCCGTTCTGATCCTGAATCCGGATACGAACCGTCTTTCCCGGCTGCGAACAGATGTATCCCTGAACAATTCGCTTGCTGGCATATACATCCGCCAAGAAATCGCCCGTAACCAAAAACTTCCGTTCTATTTCTGTATGCACGCTTATTAAATTGAAAATTAATAATTGAGAATTGAAAATTGTCCATTGTCAATTTTCAATTATTCATTTAATGGTTACCATCGTTGCTCCAAAACCATATTCACGGAAAGACGCATCCTGATAATAATGTTGTTTATACCGTGTATTCAGTTCCTTTTCAATCGCCTTGCGCAACACACCGTCACCTTTGCCGTGAATAAATACAATCTTCTGTCCTTTCTGAGAAGCATACTGATCCATCACTTCCCGGAACTTATCCAACTGGTAGTTCAACATATCACTATTCGATAACCCCCGTACATCATCCAGCAGTTCAGCGATGTGCAAATCCACTTCCAGAATCGAAGAGTTGGCTTCCTTTTTCTTGATAATAGACTGCTTGGGATGCTTGGGTTGATTATCATTTCGTGCTTTCTGCTGCATGGCTTCCTGTAATTCCGATGCAGAAACCAACATTTCCCGTTCCGGCAAGTCGTTACGGACAATCGGACAGATAATCGCATCCTCATCGAAGAAATCGTTTTCCATAAAGCAATGTAACTTATAGAACTTCACGGTATCTAAACGGAGTTCTACAGAAATGGCATTCTTCAACGAATACAACTTATCTTTCTTGAAAGCGATCAACTGAACGCAGATCCGTTCCAAGGCATTTAAGTCTTTCTTTTCAAACTCCTCCAGGAATATCTTCGTATTCGGCTCGATTGTTCCATTGTAACGGCTGATCCAGCTGTTGTTTTCCCGGCTCATATAGTTAAAGAACAAGTAATAATTACTGTCGTTCACAAAGTAAGCCTCATATCCGCACTGCTGAATCGCTTTCGGGTCAGTCGGCAAATAAGCCAGATAAATATTCAACCGTTCACCTTCCGGTGTTTCTTCAATTTCCTCTTCCGGTTCATCCGGCTGCTGGCGTGTACTTGTAATCTGTTTCTCCATCTCTGCGGCATTGCTCTTCGGTTTGTTGGAACTATGTACTTGCGGTCCTTCACCGACCACTACACATTCCCGAATCAAAGCCGGCACTTCAAAGCCATCTTCATCTTCTACCAATACCTGATCTTTCCCTTGAAAACCTCTGACAACGCCTCCGCCTGTCGTATTCAGGAAACGAACCTTGTCTCCTACCTTTATATTACCCATATTCTTTTTGTGTTTTTATTGCTGTTTCATTTTACACGAACTACTTCTTTCAGTAGTTCACACAAAAGTAATATTTTTCTTTCAGTTTCATGCGAAAACAAAAACACGAGTGCATGTTGAAAGACACATATACTTCCTTTTTTACATCTAAATATTCTCACTATATTTGTCACAAACGAATGTTAACTTACAAAACGGATATAAACCATGACAACTCGTAGAGATTTCCTCAAACAGGCTTCTCTGTTAGGAGCCGGACTGACGTTCAGTCCTTTTTTAATTCAAGCATCCAACTCCATTTCAGCAAACGACAAAATCCAGGTAGCTTTAATCGGCTGCAACGGTATGGGATTTGAAGACTTAAAAGCATTTCTTCGGAATCCGGAAGTAGAATGTATAGCCTTATGCGACATAGATGAGAATGTATTGAACAACCGGGCTGCTGAGACAGAAAAAATAACAGGAAAGAAAGTAAAACATCTGTACAAGGATTGGCGAAAAGTGATTGACAACAAAGATGTAGATGTCGTAATCGTAGGAACGCCCGATCACTGGCACTGCTTGCAAGCCGTCTATGCCTGCCAGGCAGGAAAAGATGTGTACTGTGAAAAGCCCCTGGGCAACAGCATCGAAGAATGTAACATTATGGTGCGGGCAGCCGAAAAGTATAATCGTGTCGTACAAGTTGGTCAGTGGCAGCGCAGCGATCCGCACTGGCAAGATGCGATGGCTTTCGTACACAGTGGTAAATTAGGAAAGATCCGTACCGTACGTGTTTTCTCTTATCAAGGCTGGTGTCCTTCTATTCCAGTTAAACCGGATGAACCCGTTCCTGCCGGAGTGGATTATGACATGTGGTTAGGTCCGGCTCCCAAACGTCCGTTTAACCGGAACCGTTTCCACTTTACCTTCCGTTGGTTCTGGGATTATGCCGGCGGATTGATGACCGACTGGGGTGTTCACTTGCTTGACTATGCATTATTCGGTATGAATGTAACGGCACCGAAGTCTATTATGGCATCAGGCGGTAAATTCGGTTATCCGGATGATGCCTGCGAAACGCCCGATTTGTTACAGACGATTTATACCTTCGACGGATTTACAGTGATGTGGGATCATGCTATAGGTATCGACGACGGAGCTTACGGACGTAATCACGGATTGGGTTTCGTTGGAGAAAACGGAACATTGGTAGTTGACCGTGGCGGCTGGGAAGTCATTCCGGAAAAAGTAAACGGACAAGCCCGCATGGAAGCTGTTCCACTGAAGAAAGCATATGGAGAAGGTGGCCTGAATCTGCATGTCAAGAATCACTTGGAGTGTATCAAAAGCCGGAACCGTAACTGCAATGCCAGTATCGAGATTGGAGCACACATCGCCAAATTCTCTCAATTAGGTAACATTGCCTATCGGACAGGTAAGAAATTAAGCTGGGATGGAAAGAGTTTCCACGACAGTGAAGCCGACGCTTACTTATGCAAACAGTATCGAGCTCCGTGGAAATTGCCGAAGATTTAAATAATCTTATACTTATAAATTAAATCCTCCAAACTCAACTTATTCTAGGAATAGTAGGCTTGGAGGATTTTCCTAATTAATCTAAACATCATACGTTAGTGAAATCCCTCGCAACCCGTATCATCGTTTCCAAATTTTCAGCGGGTGTCGTTGGTGGAATGGCACAACCAGCATTCAAGATAAACCGTGGATTGTCTTGGAAAATACGAAGTAATTCTTCCGTTTTCTCTGCCACTAAAGCCGGTGTTCCCAAAGCCAGAACGCCCGACGGATCTATATTCCCGGCAAAGGCTACCCGATCACGCATCTTATTCTCTGCCACCAGCGTATTGGTCAGGTAATCCAGTTCCAAGACATCCGCTCCTACCGAAATCATATCATCCAATATAATATCTGTATTTCCACAAACATGCAACAGATAAGGTAATCCCTGTTGATGAGACCAGTCGCATACTTTCTTCTCATAAGGTAAAGCAAATGTCTGATACATCTCAGGAGACATCATGGAAGGACCAGCCGGACTATCTCCGTTTGAAATCATATCGGCTCCAGCTTCTTTCATGAGAGAAACGAACTGAGTCGTCGCTTCCAGACAATAATCCAGTAAAGCAAAAACACGTTCCTGAGGTTCCAGACATAAATCCAACATCAGGTTTTCTGTTCCTCTCAACATGGTTGCCAATGAAAACGGAGCCTGGTCACAATTCCCTCGGATAAAGATCTCTTGTTGGAAATGTTGCTTTAACAGATGTACTGCCTCACACCAGATATCCACATATTTATATGTTTGTATCCGGAGTGGTTTTAATTGTTCCACATCCATCAAACTATCTAACAGACCTTCATGCGAACGTGCCGGTTCGTCATTAGGGAAATCAACAGGCACACCACAAGCTCCAGCCAATGTCACGGTATCAATATCCACGGTGATACCATCATACTGGTACTTCTCTACTGCACGAATAAAAGTATCGGCTATTATTTTCGGATCATTCCGATATTGTTCCATCGTATATCCGGCTTCTCGGGCTGCCATCATAAAATTATGCAACATGATGGGTGTTTTGTCCGCACGCTTTCCACTCAAAGCGGCTTGAATTCTTTCATATCCTGTCATATATTTTAAGTTTTTGAGTTTGTTTGTTTCTACATATTCTCCTTTTCTATTTCTTCCAATGTTTTGTTTTTCGTTTCAAAAAGATATCGCCGGAAAAAGAAGTAAGAGATAAAGATCGAAAGGGCAAAAAACAGGAAACAATATTTCTGTCCCTGATCAAAAGCTCCGGCTACTATCGGGAATAGGAATGAAATTGTTCCATTCACCATCCAATTAGACAAAGAACCTAACGACATACCTTGGGAACGGATTGTATTGGGGAAAATCTCGCTCAGCAACACCCAGGAAACGGCTCCCATGGAAGAAGCAAAGCAGGCCACAAAACAAATCAGTGACAATAACAATATCCAAGATGGGAAACCGACAACAAAATAAGAAGCCGTCAACAGACTTAATGACACAAACATTCCCATGGTTCCGGTAAGAAGCAAACGCCGGCGCCCCAAACGATCTATCAATGATTTGGCCAGCAATGTAAACACCAAATTGGTCAATCCGATAATGACCGTTTGTCCGATAGCCGCATCTGTCTCAAATCCGGCTGAACGGAAAATATCCGTGGCGTAATACATCACGATGGCAATACCCGACAACTGACTGAAAACCCCGACAGCCAAACCAATCACAATAAACTTCAGATAAGGTTTTCGGAATAAAGCCTGCCAAGGCAATCGCTCGGATACGGAAGACAAAGACTGTTCAATCTCTTGTAACAAACGGTTGATATCTTGATCCGGTTGCTGTTCTCTGAGAACTTTACTTGCCTCTTCTATTCTCTTTTGCGAAACCAGCCAGCGTGGACTACGAGAGACCTTCAACAACACTCCTCCAAAACAAAGAGCCGGAAGTGACATCGATAAAAACATATATCTCCAATTATACTCTCCAGTATCAAGTAAGATATAATCCACAAAGAAAGCCAGTAAAATACCAACTACAACCCCCAATTGGAAATTGATGGTAGAACGTCCTCGCTTCTCAGGCGGCGTAATTTCCGAGACATAAATAGGCAATGTCACCGACACAATACCTACGGCAATTCCTCCAAGGATACGAGCCCACACAAACAATGTAAAGTTCGTGGCGAAAGCTGTTCCCAAAGATGACAGAAAGAACAAAATGGCAACGATCTTCATCGTTTCTCTCCGCCCAATCCGATCCGCCGGATAACTGGCAAAAGCGGCTCCCAAAATGCAACCCAGCAAACCGGAGCTGACCGACCAACCCACCATGGCATCCGTCAATTGGAAATAAGTTGTAAAAAAGGGCATAGCCCCATTAATCACTGCCGTATCATAACCAAACAACATACCGCCCAGCAATGCTACTAAAAAATATAACATCTCTTTTTTCATGGTTTTCCGTTTTTTATTTTCCAATCAATCTTCGAGCGATTTGTACCGCTTGATTTGCATTTGAAGAATATGCATCAGCTCCTATCTTCAAAGCAAAATCCTCATTCACAGGAGCTCCGCCCACCATAATCTTAACATGATCTTTCAATCCTTCCATCTCTACTGCCCGTATAACATTTTCCATATACAGCATTGTTGTTGTCAATAATGCAGACATACAAATAATATCCGCATGAAATTCTTTTGTTGCTTCTATAAATTTATCGGCACTCACATCTACTCCCAAGTTAAGAACTTCAAAACCACAACCTTCAAACATTGAGGCTACTAAATTCTTCCCTATATCATGTAAATCACCCTTCACTGTGCCAATGACTATTCTTCCTATTCCAATAGTATTCTCATCTCTCATCAATGGCCTTAATAATTCTAAAGAACCTTTCATGGCACGAGAGGCCAACAGTAAATTCGGGACAAAGGCCTTACCCGTTTCAAAACGAGCTCCTATTTCTTCCATGGCCTTAATCATGTATTGATTGATAATTTCTGTTGGAGAAATCCTCTCCTTAATGGCCATTTCTGTAACAGAAACAGCTTTTTCTAAATTACCGTTCAGAATAGCGACTGATAATGCTCTCAGATCTTCCATACAATCTCTTTTTTTATAATCCTTAATTCTAAGAATAGATTCTTCTTGCTCGCTAGAACAAAGCATTCTAAAATACTAGAAAGGTCCGTTCTAACTTCTTAGAATACTTTATTCTAGCCCCGTAGAACGAACCTTTTTCTATGTATTTCAACTGACTTTTAGCTTTAAAGGACACACCAACGTACGAGGTTCCCTCAACAAATTATTGCCGGACGTGAAATAAGTTTCTATCTCTAGCCGATATTCACCTGCCAACAGACCTGTCGGGAATATAAAGATGATCTTTGATGGATCATTCACTCCTATGACGGTTACTTCTTCACCCGATTCGGACTCATTATATAATGTTAACCGACCAATACCAGAACCATCTTCATTGACACACTTAATCTTGTTGCCTTTCAACTGTACCATGCCACCCGGTGTTACCGTACCATCGGTCTTGCCTGTTGTCATATCCAGAACTTCCGCAATATTTGCACCTCCCAAATCCAACTTACGGCCTGAAAATTCCAAGATTACTTCATCTTGTAACTTCTTTTTCAAATCCGATGATGCCATTATATTAATTTGACATTTGTTTTTTACAGGATCAGCCAAACCAGTTCCAGAAAAAATTCCCGTAATGGAAGGCTGATATTGAGCCACCCTCGACACATACGTATTTCCTTCGCACAAAGCCTTTATCAACATATCTTCGTAGATATTGATGATATTCTCAATCGTATCCGCACGGTATTCCGTACGTTCCTCTGCAATCCGCAAAGCTAAGTCTTTCGGTGTCAGACTTAACAATTTTCTTGGAATTGCCACATAATCTTCTTGTACATCTTTCGTGATTGTATTTTCACGAAGATCGTAGTACCATTTAAATGACATAATGTATTTAAATTTTAAAATTCCAATTAATATCCCGGATTTTGTACTATAATACCTTTTCCTTCATTTATATATTTTTGAGGTATAGGAAATAAAACTTTAAAATCTTCCGCCAATGTATTAGGACGTAATTTTGCATATTCTATGAATTTTCCATGACGTATGAGATCTTCTCTGCGATGACCTTCACAAAATAGTTCATGGCCTCTTTCCAACAAAATCGTTTCATTAAACACATCTTTTGAAGAAAACTTACTTTCAATTAATGAATCTAAACCAGCTCTTCTACGCACTTTATTTACTAATTCTACAGCTTCAAGAGTAGGACCATTTTGCCTATTTATAGCTTCTGCCAATAACAATAAAACATCTGAATATCTAAATACGACTAATGCAATAGTGCTCTTATTTCCTACAGCCGTTGGATCTTCTCCGTATTTAATTGGCAAAGCCCCAACTCCCATTTCACCTGCACCTCCTGGATTTTGACGGTTATACACTTTTCCATCCGAGCCTGTATACTCGCCCAATAGCACATTTAATCGCTCATCACCCTTCTCAAAAGTATCATAAAAAGACCAATAAACCCTAAAACCTGAATATTTTGCGATTGCTGGATTCTTCGTTACATAATTATATGGTAACACACATGTTAACCATTGATTGAAAAAATCAGGGGTACAAGGGTTAGAATAAATAATTTCTCCGTTTTTTTCATGTTCTTTAGAAAAAACATCTGCATAATTATCCATTAATTGATACCCCATTTCCATAATTTCCCGTCCAATATTCTCTGCTTCTTTCCAACGAGATCTCTGCATATAAAACTTCATCAATATTGTCATTGCAGCCCCTTTTGTAAAACGTCCCCAATCCGAATCATCATATTTTTCAGGTAATACCGCAATAGCATCTTTCAAATCCTGCTCTATGAACATATCCATTTCTTGTTCTGTCGCACGCGGTAAAATATGTTCTTCTAAAGGATTTTTCAAAATCTCCAACGGAACAATCGGAAATGTACCATAATGTGTATAAAGAAGATAAGAAAGCCAAGCTCTAATTGTCTTTATTTCTGCAATATACCTTTCTTTTAATTCTTCATTCGCCATGGGTAAATTTCTAATACGATCAATATTCATCGTATATTTACTGATCAGATTATAATTATCAAACAGATCTAATGCACGTCCAGTCGTTGGAGTATATTTCAACTCATTTAATCCAGACCAAGTACCGCCATCTCCCCAATTGCAAGTCAGTATATCTGTTGTCATCTCTGGAGTTAATAAAAAGCTATTACCATTATAACAACTCCAAAAGCCTGCATCGCCACTATTTTTTATATCATTATAACATGCAGTTACCAAGTATTTAGCGTCTTCTTCATTTTTCAAAAATATATCTGGCGAAATAAGGCTGTAATCTATTCTTTCCAATTCACATCCTGTCAGGACACTTAAAAGCATCGTGATATATAAAATATTCCTTTTCATATTTTCTAATTGTTTTATTTATAATTAAAATGATGCATTAACACCAAAAGAGAAAGACCTTTGATTAGGATAGCCCGCAAAACTATCTGTTTCCGGATCTAATCCTTCATATTTTGTCAAAACAAAAAGATTGTCAGCCGATATATATAGGCGTAATCGAGACAACCAAGATATTTTATCAGTGGGAACAGTATAACCTAATGTCATATTTTTCAACCGTATAAAATCAGCTTTCTCAATATTATAATCTCCCCAAGAATAATTACTAGCAAATCCCATCAACATATTGGGACGTGTCCCTGTTGGATTATCACTTCCCCAAGAATTCAAGGTTTCTTTAAATATATTGAATCCTTGTTCGATCCTATATGCCTCCAAAGAATACATTGTTCTTGTATCATTTGTCTTATAATAGTTCAACATTCCATACATATAAATAGACAAATCAAAATTTTTATATTCAAAATTAGTAGATAATCCAAAATTCAATCCAGGATCTTTACTACCAACTAATACTATATCTGCTTCATCTAATTTACCATCAGGGGTACCAGAATATATATACCGACCATTCTTATCAACAACTGGATTTCCTTCTGAATCCCTCTTATAACCATTAATATCTTTTAATTTAATTTGACCGGGAATTGCACCAGGCATATGAGGGACAACTTCACCTTCTTTTATCAATCCGTCTGAGACATAACTATAAATAGCTCTTAAAGGATCTTTATCTTTCTCATAAATTGCAGGTTTCCAATTATCGTCACGAGTACGCCAATTTATTGTATTTTTAAATAAATTAACACCAACATTCCATTTGAATTCCCCAGTCAAAACTCTAGCATTTACATTGAATTCGAAGCCCCTACTAGTAGTAGATCCTATATTATCCGCTATTTGATTTACTTCATGATAAGATAAGAGAGCACGGGAAGCTAATAAATCATCAACAATTCTATTATAATATTCAAACGAACCTGAGATCCTTTCGTCAAACAAACCATAATCAAATCCCACATTTATTTCTTTTGTTGTCTCCCATTTCAAATTGGGGTTCTCCAATTGATGTGCCCAAATTCCAATTTGATTCTGCCCGCCTATCGGATTTCCAGCATATGCCTTAAAAGCTTGTAAAGATCTATTTCCTAAATCTGCATTTCCAGTAGTCCCATATCCACCTCTCAACTTAAAATTAGACACGACAGAACGTAAACTTTGAAAAAACTCTTCATCTGAGACTCTCCAACCTAAAGAAACAGAGGGGAAATATCCCCATCTATTATTTCGAGCAAATTTAGGAGAACCATCTGCACGAACATTAAAAGTCAAGAGATATCGTTGCTTGTAATCATAATTTACACGAGCATAAAACGACAACAAGTTTTCATCATTATAATAAGAACTCACTGCCGGTTTGGGAGCCGTACCTGCACCGATGTTATGCCACAAAAAAGAATCTAAAAAGAAATCATAGTTTGATAGGTCATGTCCTTCCCATTTTGAATATTGATAAGAATAACCTGCCATACCTGTAAAAGTATGTTCTTTAATATTCCTTGAATAACGAGCGAAAACTTCAAACAAATAATTTTCATTACTTGAATGACTAATTTCGGCTCTTCCATTAAAACGTTCACCCTCTAATGTTGATTTAGGTATGTATTGCCCACGATCACTAGTACTTCCATCATATCCCAAATTTGCACGAATTAACATATCTTTAAATGGAGTTATTTCTAAATAAGCAGAAGCCAGTTGATGCTGTAACAAACTTTCATCAGAAACCTCAAGTAAAGAAGCTGGATTTGGAATAAAAGTATTATTCGGATCTATAGGGTATTTTCCATTTTCATCTTTTATAGGCAACAATGGATTTGCCGTAATTGCTAATTGCAATATACCATAAGTATTAGAACCTGTGCCCCCACCTAAAGGGACATTTTTATTCTTATTTCTTGACATTGAAGCAGACAAACCCACTTTTATATAATCGCCCAATTTCTGATCCAAATTTAAGCGTCCCGTGAATCTCTGATAGTCATTATTTTTGACTATTCCTGCTTGATCATAATAATTAATCGAGGCCAAATAAGTCGTACCTTTTGCACCTCCACTCATAGAAATATTATGCTGCTGGATAAAACCACCTCTTAACACTTCATTAACCCAATCCGTACCCTTAATTTCACTATTCATTTGTGCATCTGTATAGCGTGGAATATACTGATAAGAAGCCTCTTCAGGCGATTTATCTCCATACGGAGCTATATTATTTTCATACAACCATTTTTCTTTTAAATAACGATTTGCTTGCCACATGTAATCTTTGGGAGACAAAACATTCCATTTTTCAGAAAAATGTTGATAAGAAACAGATCCATCATATGTAACTGTAGCTTTTCCTTCTTTTCCTCGTTTAGTTGTTATTATAATAACTCCATTCGCAGCTCTAGCTCCATAAATAGCTGTCGAACTAGCATCTTTCAGCACTTCTATAGATGCTATATCATTAGGATTTATACTGTTTAATGAACTCTTTGTTCCTCCTCCATAATGACTATTTGCTTCAACTACTCCACCACTTGAAGGGATTCCATCTATAATAATTAATGGCTCATTACTAGCATTTACAGATGCATTTCCACGTATTCTAAACTCCATTCCTCCACCCGGTTGTGCACTTGTTTGCATCACTTTTAAACCCGCGACTTGTCCTGATAACATTTGACCGACAGACACACTACTAGCCTTAGGAAGGTCTTCTGTTTTCACAGAAGAAATTGCTCCAGTAAGATCTCTCTTCCGCTGTGTTCCATAGCCAACAACCACAATTTCTTCCAAATTTTTAGAATCTTCTTTCAATATAATACTAAAAACCCTTTTATTTCCAATTTCTACTTCTTGTGGTAAATAGCCTATATAAGATATTAAAAGCTTAGAATTTTCATCTACATTTTTTATATTAAATTTCCCATCTGCATCTGTAATTGAACCTATTGTCGTACCTTTAATGACGACATTGGCTCCAATAACCGGTATCCCTTGTACATCTACAACTGTACCAGAAATCTCAAAACCATCCTGTAGAACAACATCCGTCAAAGATGTCACATTCTTTCCTTGCAGATCGTTTACAAAGCTATTACCTACCGCTAAAACCTCATTTCTTATTCCAATTTGAGAAATTAGAAATAGCCCCACTAGTTTACATAATTTCTTATCCATAAGCATTAAATTTATGATTAATTATACCTAGAACTTTACAAGTTTTTTTCAATCTTATAAATAGATATTCCTCCATTAAGGACTTTATCTTTTTTTATTGTAAAAGTAAAATCAGATGACTTTTTCACATCAATAACCTGACTTCCTCCATTCCAAAGATCTGAAATCCGAATTTTATCTACCGAATTAAAACCGATCTTTGACAGAGGTAATGTTACAGTTAGTTCTACATCTTTATCATAGTTATTACCTGCAATTAAAATAGCTTTATTCTCATTCCATAAAATATACGGCACAGGTAATACAGATGTCGACTTATAATGAACTTCAATTATATTCGGTTTAGCATCATTATAAACAGAATGGATCACATCTTTTTCCTGCTTACGTATAGCTATCATTTTTTTTACATCCGTAAGCATGTCTTGATGTTTTTTTAATTTTAATTGATTCCACTGAATCCATGAACCATATAACCACTTACCCTTGCCAATTCTTTTTTTATCATATAAATGATAAGAAAGTGTTGGTAAAGGCGTATATTCAGCATTAAATTCTTCACCTCCCATAAAAATAGGAATAGCAGGAGTAAATAGGAAACTATAGCCAAAAAGACAACGACTACCTTCTGCTACATAAGGATTCTCTGTATAACTAAATCCTTCCCAGCCTTCATCATGACATGACAATATGCAAGAATTTAATACTCTATCCGGGACAAGAGGATTTAACTCAATACTGATTTTAGAAAGCCCACATAAAGACATTGTTTTTATTTTATTAGATTCAATATTTCCAATTGTAAAAGAATGGAGACTGTATTTAGAAGGATAAACGTCTATCTTTTTTATCGCTTTTTTCTTATTAATTCCAGATATATGGATTCTCCATGGAGATTTCAAATTTTCAATATCAGTTTTTTCTATCTTCAACTGTAAATTTCCTTTATTTGATTTAAAATCATAAAAATCAGACATATTATCCGTATAAGATACTTCAACTTTTTTTACATCAAACATGTCTTTTTGTAAAGGGTATTCTTCATAATATTTAGCTGCATTATCAATCAATTTCATACCTTTAACCAATCCCCCTTCTTGAGCTCCCAAACGAGTAACACGTTGATAAAAATCAGCAACATTTTCACTATACGATTCACTATAATTTAGCCCTTCAATAAAAACAACTATTGGATGTCCTGCTTGTTCTGAATTGTTCTTTATTTGAGCCCAAAGATCAGGACGATACATTCGAAGATCTAATCGAAATCCGTCCACTCCATATTTTAATACATAATCGGTATGTGTCTTTACCCACCAGCTATCCAAATCTTTATGTCCACCAAACCAATCATAGTCTGCCATCCCCCATGATTCGCCTTTAAACCAATAAGGCTTTTCTCTAACTAATGGACTATCCTTCATAACTCCATGTGTAATAACGTCCAAAAATACCTTAATACCATATTTATGAAATTCATCAACCAATTCTTTAAAATCAGCTGGAGAACCAAGCGTATGATCTATACTATCCGGACGTATACATGCATATTGTGTCCATATATTATAAAAATGCTTATGATCAGCCCAACTATGCCCTGTTAACCAAACGCCATTAATACCTAAATCCGATAAATACGGTATTTTATTTTTTAAACTAGCAAATGTTCCAGTTTCCGGTCCTTCTGGTGATGTATAACTTTTAGGAGAAAGTTCATACACTATTAAATCTTTTGCCCAAGAAGGAGATTTTATTTCACATTGAGAACAGCTTTGTATACCTGAAGGATCAAATACAGTTCCTGTGACATTTTTCAATTGTTGTTCTTCCAATCCAATAACCATCGGACTAAAAGTTTCTAGCTTTTCGGCTAACAGTGGTTGTAAAACAGCTGGCCACAAAAGCAGACCTACAAGTAATTGCTTTTTCATGATACAAACTTTTTATTTAATATTAAAAATGTAATTCTTCATTTTTTACAAATGAAGTTCTTTATATTCATTTTTTAATTAAATAAAAAGCTATAGCACTATTTCAAAAGTCATTTTGATCCTTATGGCAATTGGGTGAATAACCTAAATATTGTTTAAATACAGTGGAAAAATAAGACGGAGAAGAAAACCCCAGTTCATAAGCAATATCTTTTATTGACATTTTTCCCTCTTCTAACAAGATGCAAGCTTTTTCTAATTTTTTCCGTATGATAAACTCAGCCGGAGGCATTCCTATTTCTTCCTTGAAACGATGTTTAAAGCGGGAAAGTGACAGGCAACATTGTTCGGCCAGATCTTCCAAATCAAAGATCTCAAATATATTATCCTCAATATATTCAATAATATTCAAAATAGGTTCACTGAAAGTTTCTTTTTTTATTACATTTTCTCCACAATGAACAACTTGTAAAATCAAAATAGTCAATAAACACTTCATTTCTATTCGTTTTAAAGTTTCATCGGAAGAAAAGTAAACCTGAACTATTTGCTGTAACAACTGTTCTACTTTTGAATTAGCAGGGAACAAACGATGAGGCAGATGTTCTAATCGATAAAATAAATTCTGGGCTTCAAAAGAAGATAAACCCAACTAATCAACTTTTGCCTTTGGTCTTTTTAAAATAAACCAATATAAAACTCCTTTTTCTTCTGGATAATTCCCTGTACTATGTATTTCATTGGGATAAGTAATGAATAACTCACCACCTCTCATCCGAAATGTTTTATCATTGACCCAATATGTTTGATTTCCTCTTGACAAATAACAAATTTCAACTGTATCTCCATGAACATGCAAAGGTAATTTTGATTGGGCTTTATCATAATTGTATCGCCCAAACTCTTCAAACACATGGATATCCAATTTGTGCATATCCAAAATAAGCCGACAGTCCTTTTTTGTTTTCATGATAGGGTTTCTGATCTGTTCAATTAAATATCTTCAAGGCAGCAAAGGGTGAGAAACAAGCCGACAAGGCTTGATACGATTGTTCTTTCAAACCTTGCCAGCTTGTCTGCTATCAGTATATTAATACCAATCCGGTAAAGAATACGGATTCCGGTACTGATACCAATACAAACGATGTGCGGCAGCTTCCTTGTCATTGACAAAACTCAATGTAGCCGGATTCCATTTCACCGGACGACCTAATTCGAGGGCTATATTCGTCAGGCAACAGAGTGTATTGGTACTGCAACCCACTTCAACCGGGGCAATCGGATTCTCACGCGAACGGACACAATCAATAAAGTTCTGCATGTGCGGCGCACTGGTTTCATACTGACCTTTTCCGATCTTCGTTTCCTTCTTCTCCAACAAGGACGGATCCGAACATTCAATATAACCACGTGCTACCTTAATCCAACCTTTATCACCGATGAACTGAATACCCTGTGCATTCGGATTGTCTTCCCGATACGGCTGTTCGGTCATCACAATACCGTTGGCATACTTCATGGTTGCATATTTCGTTCCGTTGTATCCTTTCGGGATAAATTCTACCGGTCCCGAACCATCCATGCCAATGGCTGCCTGGGCAATATCAAACATGTGAGCACCCCAGTCGGATGTATAACCGTTTCCGGTCTCGCGATACCAACGCCAAGCGCCCCACAACTGTTCGTTCTTTTCCGGATCCAAAGAGACAGGAGGACACAAATCCGGATGATAATGAATCTTCGGATCATTCAACGGTCCCATCCATTGATTGAAGTTTAAGTTATTGGGAACCGGCTGTTCCGGCAAATCAAAAGGTTTGGGAGGTTCGCCTACCCGGGCATAAATCTTTTCAATATGACCAATCGCACCTTGCTGTACCAAAGCTATGGCTTGCTGGAATTCCTTATCCGAACGCTGCTGGCTACCAACCTGAAGAACCCGTTTATTCTCACGAACGGCCTTCACCATCGCCAGTCCTTCTGTAATCGTATAAGCCAAAGGTTTCTGGCAATACACGTCTTTTCCCGACTGGCAACTATGAATGGTACACAAAGCATGCCAATGATCGGGTGTAGCAATCTCGATGGCATCAATATCCTTGCGTTCGAGCATTTCTTCATAGAATTCATACTGATCACACCGTTGCGGCATTCCGTTATCAGCCTGCCATTTGGTGATACGACGAACAAAACGTTCCCGTTTAATGGAATCGACATCACAGCCGGCGGCAACCTGTACTCCCGGACATTGGGCAAATCCGCCAAAGTCACTTAAACCTTGCTGTCCTAAACCAATGAAACCTAATACCACCCGATCACTCGGAGCGATGCGGACTCCATTCATACTCCAACTCGGCAAGATGGTCAATCCCGCCAAACCTAATGCTGAAAAGCCGAGAAACTCCCGGCGAGTCATTCCTTTCTTTTTTCCGTTTTCCATATAAGTGTTTCCGTTAATAGTAATTAGAATGTGTTTTTCTAATTCTCTCTGTCAACATCCCGACAGAAAGTTGCCGCAATTTATCACTTTTCCAACAACCAGCCAAATACATGTTCCGAAAAAGATTCGGTTATCTGACTATTTTCTGTTTGGACTCCATCCTTTCAAAAATCTTTTACTTTGATTCGCAATAGTATCGGATTATCATCTTCTTTCAAAGACGAACAGACTTTATACCATGCAGGATACTTCTGCTTTAACACCTCCTGTTCCGCTGTGGATAATTGCTGATAACCATCCAACAAGATGCTTGGCTCGACTTCCCAAATAATATCGTCCCCATCCATATTATGCGGAATACGCTTGGCTGTAACAGGTATTATATTTCCTTTGAGATACATATCATCCACAATCCTTTTGGCAGTTAGTATTTTCTTTGACCGCTTTGAATAGAGGGATAAATAACCTTTATAAGCTTTATCGGTGATCCCTATATAAAGAAAGTCATCACCGACTCCGATAGAAGAGGTTTTCAAATAGTCATCCAAACGGTTGAGTTTTTTCTCCCAACTCAGGCAGTCATCTTTCGGATCAACCGGTATATCCGGAAGTTTTTTAGGAGTATAATCGATGTAATAGGAACTAGCAATCTTCTTCATGTCCGAAGAAATTGAATAAATGGTATCACAAAATGAATAGATTAAGTAGTAACAACTGTCAGTGGGAACAAGACCGCGCCATGTTTTTAGAAACTGAGATTTTAAGATTTCTTTTTCACCTGGATCAAAAAAGAAATCCAGTTTACTACCGTCGTCATTTACTTTTACAAGTAGGTGCTTTTGAGGAAAAAGAGGAATTCCCAAATAGGCATGATCTTTTGTAGGTAGTATTTCAAATAATGCAAAATTACCTTCAGTCCGAGGAAATTCACTTTTGGTAGTATACAGAAATTTACCTTCTGGATCAAAATGTATTAATTGTTGATAATCTGCAAGGACGATATGATTATTGCTGTCAATGGTAAAGTCTTCGAAATCGAGATATTCTCCTGATCCAACTCCTTGTTTACTTATTTTTTGGAGATATTTTCCGTTTTCATTGAAAACAAAAAGTTTGGGGTTTTGCATACTGTTCGTTGATCGGATATAGTACTTACCGTTATTAAAAATGACTCGTGTAATTTCTCCGATTAAGTTATCTTCTGTTGTTTCGAGCGGAATCAATTCGATGGTATCAACAAAAGCTGAGAAAGGAAGTTTCGTCGTATAATTGCTGAAGACAGGAATCGTTTCGATTGTACTGTTCTTTGTAGAATCCCCTGCATGTTGGCAAGAGAACAGGCAGACTGATAAAATGATGAAAAGAATGTTATTTTTCATGATCTATCTGATTTATGTTTGAATTATATACTATCTCGAATGGTTCTTCCTTTTATCTGGTTCACAAAACTAGGTTTTGTTTCACTAAGAAGCAAATAATAACCCCTTATATTTTTCTTATAAAATTCTTATATACGGATATAAGAATTTTTTCTCGTTGTATTCTAATTTTTTGACAATAGTCGTAAAGCTTTTCCATATATGTGATAAAGCTTTTTGACATATATGATAAAGCTTTACGACAGCTGTCAAAAATATAAAAGATAACGAGTTTCGTTCACTTCGCATGTTTAGGTTCAATTTATCAACTTAATTCAGTAGATCTTGCACTTGTTTCCACTCATTTCCGTTATCATTGGGTTGTGGTTTTCCCGGCGTACTACGCCCTTCCCGGATATACTTCAAAAGTAAGTCTTTCAATTCTTTTACCTTATCCGGATATTCGGCCTGTACATTCTTCTGTTCCGCCGGATCCGTTGCCATATTATACAATTGTACACGAGGCAACTTTGACAAGGCTTCCCGATTGCCTGGAGTCGGTTCACTCCATCCACCCGAACTGGCAGACAACAGTAATTTCCAATCTCCTTTTCGGATACTGAACTCACCATTGATGGAATGATGCACAGTGGCTTCCCGGATAGGTTCCGTATAGTCGGTATTTACCAGAACAGGCATTAAAGAGAAACTGTCTTCACCTTCCGAATCACGAATCGCCGTCTGTGTCAGATCGGCAAACGTTGCAAAGAAGTCGGTTAAACAAATGGTCTGATTCTCGCGATGCGGTACAATATTCCCAGGCCAACGAACCAGACATGGAATGCGATGTCCGCCATCAAACAAATCGGCTTTATGTCCCCGATATACATAACTTGGCAAATGCCCTTGCTGT
>ULNH01049194.1_pt1 | contig 20122 bp, 22 predicted proteins | sample 1951871 | NCBI WGS metagenome assembly ULNH01 (sample SAMEA4835572, study PRJEB28245) | human gut metagenome | biome: gut microbiome; material: fecal sample | place: Denmark | collected 2008 | reverse complement strand
CAATTTTGGTCTCACATCATTGACAAATCAACAAAAAAGAGTTAATAAAATAAATTTATTAACTCAAACTATATTATGATGGGGGTTTTAAGAGAAACGGGTAGTTAACCTGAGAAAAAAGAGAGTTAACTTTAAGGACCTCATCATAGTATATTGAATAGAGCGCTTATTCACAAGGATAAATTTTACTCTTAGAATAAATTCTTCATTCACTATATATATAACACTTTTTTTTTCAGTTTTTCCCAAAAATTTTAAAAAAATTAAAAAATTTTTAAATTTTATTCAGGATTATGTCGCTTAGCATTATATTTTGGAATAATTACCAGTTCTAACACAAATAAAAATATACCAATTATGACACAAATGATTGAGAAAAGTTGTGATGGAGAGATATTTAAAAACAATAATTTTCCTCTATCATCATTTCTTAAAAACTCAATTAAAAAGCGGAAAGTTCCATATGATATCAAATAAATGTTAATGCGATGCTTCTTAACAAGAACTAATGCTGCGAATAATATGAAACAAAATAACGCTTCAAATAGTTGTGTAGGGTACACTTTTGTAATTAATGCTTCAGCTTCACTAAGCCCTAAGGTATTAGTTAGATAATAGAAGGCTGGTGAATTGATGGGGAACGCTACACCTAAAAAAGAATTTGTAACTTTTCCGAAACAGCAACCAGCAAGGAAACAGCCGATTCTACCAATTCCGTGGGCTAAAGCAACACCAGGAATAAAAACATTAATATAATAAAGGGTCTTTTTTCTTTCGCTTTTTAATACTACAAGAAATAGAATTATATAACACACCATCCCTAGCATAAAGCCTGCTAAATAGGTAATACCACTCGTTTTTTCCCATGGGGTACCGCCGATAAAGTGGAACAACCTGTTAGTAAGGTTGGCTGAGACGGCCATGACGACTCCTGATACCGCAATTATGATAATCATTCGGTTAAAAATAAATGTTGAAAATTTTTCTTTATTGAATGCTTTCCATATATAAATGGTAAAAGCAATGATGGCTAATCCAATAAAAATTTCAAAAATATAACTTACATTTGGAAGCATTATAAGATCATCCTTTCTTATGTAAATAGTATAACACAATTTATGGTTAAAACAAAATAAAGTGCTTAAAGGAACAGGTAAAGGTTTTACAAAAGATTTTGCGATAGTTTTGAAAAAAAAAAGAATTTGCTGTATAATATGACATAGAAAAATAGAAAGGTATCATTATGGAAGTTGTTAGTCGCATTTTAAGAAATACTAGAAGTTTTGTTCACCAATTTAGAATTATAGAAATACTATTACTACTAAACAAAGATGAAGAACAACAAAAGAAGTATGAGTACATATACAAAAAAAACTTAGTAATGTTAGAAGACATTGATAATTATGAACGATTAAGTAAAGATGAAGATGCTCCTTTCGATGTAATTCACATTCTTTATAATCAAATAACCAATGATAACGAAACGATAAAAGCTTTACTAGAAGAAGTAAAAGAGGACCTTTATAGAGCATTCCCTACCCCAGCGATCGTATTATTGGATAATACGCAAACTGAAGAGCTTGAAGTACTTCAGGATAACTTAATGAATTTAATGGCCAATGGTAAAACGAGTAAAGATCTTTCTTCTTACGTGGAAGCATGTGGAGGAATAGATATTAAACCACTTTTAAACCACCTTTTGTCATATATTTCACTTTACTCTGATGAAAAAACAAAAAGACTTTTACCGATTAAATTTTTTGAAAATTATTTAGAAAATCAAGCGACTACTTATGAAGAATTTAGTCAAATGTATAATAACGTCAAGTTTACAATAAAATATATGACACATGAAGATATGGTGCTCTTAGATGTTATAAAAAGGGAATTCGTTCTGCTTATAACATATTATTTCATTCTTATTTTAAATTCAAACCTAGGTTTAAATTGTAGAAGTGAAATAGAAACTCCTAAAAATAGTGATGAGGTTGAGTAATGTATACATTAGAATTAGAAGCAATTAGTGAAATAATTGGTGCAGGCGGTTATACCAATATCGTTGTTGATAAAATGTTAAAAAGCGCTAACTTTACTGATTCGAGAAAACGCCTATTTACTAGAATAGTTTATGGGGTAATTGAAAACAAAATATTTATTGATTATCAGTTAAAGTTTTACCTCAAATTAGAAGATACAAAAGCCCCATTTAAAAATTTGTTAAGAATGGGAGTATATATGATATTTATGATGGATATAAAAAACCATCATGTTGTTAATGAACTTGTTGAAATGGCCAAAAAACGCGATTATCGATCTTCAAAAATGGTTAATGCGGTTTTAAGAGAAATGTTACGCCAGGGTTTAAAAGAAATCCCGCTTGATGATAAGTGTGAATATTTCTCTATAAAATATAGTTATCCTCTTAATCTTGTAAAATTGCTGAATAAAATGTATCCTGAAGAACTTGAAAGTATTCTAAAACCATCATTATTCAGTTATAATTCTTACCGCATTAATAATCATTTGATGAGTAATGATGAGGTTAAGAGAATTTTAAATGAAAATAATATCGAATATACCCTCAAAGATTCATGCCTTAAAACCCAGGCTAATCTTCTTAATCACGAACTATTTAAAACAGGTGTAATCGTATTTCAAGATTATGCTAGTCAAAAAGTCGCACTAACGATGAATCCTAGACCAAATGAAAAAATCTTAGATGTATGTAGTGCTCCTGGCATGAAAGCCTGCCACTTAGGAAGTTTGATGGCTGATACTGGTGAGGTTGTAGCTTGTGACATTCACAAACACAAACTAACGTTAATTGAAGAAAACATCAAAAAACAACACCTTCATAATGTAAAGGTGGATCTTAAGGATGGAACGATTGATGAAAATAGCGAAATCTATGATCAAGTGTTAATAGATGCTCCTTGTTCTGGACTTGGGGTGATGAAACATAAAGTAGATTTGAAATATCATGTAACAATGAATAAATTAAAAGAATTAGTAACACTCCAACAAAAATTACTTTTCACAAATGCTCGAAAAGTAAAAATAGGAGGATATTTAACATATAGTACTTGTACAATTAACAAAGCGGAAAATGAAGCCCAAATTGCCCGATTTTTAGCCGAATATTCAACTTTTAAGATTGTAACGGAAGAAAGTACGCTACCAATTAATGATGAGCAAGATGGTTTTTATATTTGTAAAATGATTCGCTTATCTTAAGAATAGAACAAATAAAAGGAGAAAAGCGTGAAAAATAGTATATATAATTATGATCAAGAAGCCCTTGAAGAATACTTTTTATCAATAGGCGATAAAAAATATCGTGCAGTTCAGATTCTTGAATGGTTGTATCGTAAAAGAGTAGATAGTTTTGAAGAAATGACAAATCTTTCTAAATTGGCTAAGCAGGATTTAATTGAAAACTTTACAATCGAACCTTTAACCCTTGAAAAGAAACTATGTGCTAGTGATGGAACAATTAAATACTTATTTAAACTAGAAGATGGACATTTGATTGAAACCGTGCTTATGCGGCATAATTATGGTAATAGTGTCTGTGTAACGAGTCAAGTCGGCTGCAATATGGGATGCTCATTTTGTGCGAGTGGTGAGCTAGGAAAAGTTCGCGATTTAGATCTATCGGAAATGATGCGTCAGGTATTGTATGTTCAAAAAGAATTAGATAAAACTACTGAGCGCGTTACTAACGTTGTTGTAATGGGAATTGGTGAGCCATTTGATAATTATGCTACTGTAATTAAGTTCGTAAAAACTTTAAACTATGGTAAGGGTTTCGAGATTGGGGCCCGTCATATAACGATTTCAACTTGTGGAATAGTTCCTAAAATAAAAGCTTTCAAGGATGAAAATTTACAAGTAAATCTCGCGATAAGTCTTCACGCTCCAAACAATGAACTTCGTAGTCAAATAATGAGAATAAATAAAGCATATCCGCTAGAAGAAGTTATGGCAGCAGCTAAAGAGTATGTTGAGGCTACTAACCGCCGTATTACTTTTGAATATATTTTATTAGAAGGTATTAACGATACTAAAAAGTGCGCATATGAACTCATTAATTTAATAAGAGGTATGAATGCATATGTTAATTTAATCCCTTACAATAAAGTAGTGACGAAGAGTTATCGACAAACCTCGCATGACCAAGGTGAAAAATTTTTCAGTATTCTTTATGAAGCAGGAATCAATGTTACGATGAGAATGGAACATGGTAATGACATTAATGCGGCATGTGGACAATTGCGCGCCCAAGAACTTTCTAAAAAAGGTGAAGCTTAATGGAAGCAGTTATTATTAAATTAATTGCGGGAGATTATACGGTGTATGATGCATCCCAAAATAAAATATACATAGCTAAGGCAAGTGGAAAATTTAGACATGAAAAAACAACTCCTAAAGTAGGAGATAAGGTTGTTTGCCAAGTACTAGATGAAAACAATGCTTATATTACTAAAATAATGCCTCGTGAAAATGATTTACTTAGACCATTTATTGCGAATATCGATCAAGCAATTGTCATAACTTCGGTTAAAGAACCAAGTTTCAACAGTAATCTTTTAGATCGTTTTTTAACAATTCTTTCTTATAACAACATTAAAGCGATTATTGTTTTTAGTAAATGGGATTTATTAAAAGAAGAAGAAATGGAAGAAATGGAAAAAATAAATGCCTATTATCAAAAAATAGGTTATCAAACTTACCTAACAGGTAATAATTTAACAAAAGAAATTGAAGAACTTTTCAAAGATAAAGTTAGTGTTATTACAGGACAAAGCGGTGTTGGTAAAAGTAGTTTAATTAATAGATTAGATGAAAATTTGAATCTAGCAACATCAAATATCTCAAAAGCTTTAGGAAGAGGAAAGCATACAACAAGACATACGGAACTTCACTTTTTAAAAGGTGGTTTGGTTGCAGATACGCCTGGCTTTGGGTTATTAGAATTTCAGGATATGGACGAAAAAGATATCGCTCAAAACTTTGTTGAATTTTTCAATTTAAGCGATAAATGTAAATATAAAGGATGTCTCCATATTAATGAACCTTCATGTAAAGTAAAAGAAGCTTTGCTTCAAAATGAAATTTTAAAATCACGATATGATAACTATCTTCAATTTATAAATGAAATAAAAAAACAAAGAAAGTGGTGAAAATATGATTGTCGCACCATCGATGTTAGCCGCTAATATAAAGGCGCTTCCCGAAGAAATCGAAAAAATAAATAATAGTGATGCATCTTGGATTCATCTAGATATAATGGATGGAGCATTTGTGCCAAATACATCGTTTGATGAGAATTTAGTCAACAAAATAAGAAAACTAACAACAAAGTTTCTAGATGTCCACTTAATGACTTTTAATCCTTTAGCGTTGATAGAGCGATATAAAAAAGCTGGAGCTGATTTAATAACTTTTCACTATGAGGCTGAAAAAGATCCACTAAGTGTGATAAGAAAAATTCACGCTAATGGTATTAAAGCAGGAATTTCTATAAAACCACAAACAAAAGTTGAAGCAATTATCGAATACTTACCATTTGTTGATGTTGTTTTAGTGATGAGTGTTGAACCAGGGCTAGGTGGACAAAAATTCTTAACAAACGCAATTGCGAAAGTTGAGGAGTTAAAAAAACTAAAAGAAATAAAAAAATACCCTTATTTAATTGAAGTAGATGGGGGAATTAATCAAGAGACTGCCCCTTTGGTTAAAGCTAAAGGATGCGATGTTGTTGTTAGTGGATCTTATTTATTTAAGGCTTTATCTTTTTCTAAAGCCGTAAAGGTGATTAGTTAATGCGCGTAATAGTTATAGGAATGAGTCCATATCAATCATTTTTAAAATTATACAAAGCAAGACAAGGGGATTATTTAATCGCTTTAGATGGTTTTGATGAAAAAGTGATACCATATGAAATAGATTTAGCGATAGGGGATTTTGATACTTTAGAAGTTCCTGCTAGTGCTAAAAAAATTATTAAATATCCAAAAGAAAAAGATGAAACTGATTTCGAACTGGCTTTGATGGCTATAAAAAAACTTCCTCATGTTGAAGAAGTTTTGGTTTATAATGCAACAGGAGGAAGATTAGATCATTTTCTCATTAATGTAAGACTTTTAGAGAAATACTATCCCCTAAATATCAAAATTATTGATGAAAAAAACGAAATTAGTTATTTAGAAAAAGGAAGATTTGCGATAAAAAAAGCTCCTTACAAATATACATCCTTTATCGTAGTAAAAGACAGCATAGTAAGTTTAAAAGGTTTTAAATATCCTTTAGAAACCAAAAAGATAACAAGATTAGATACATACACAACAAGCAATGAAATAATTGATTCTGAAGCTATTATTAAAGTTGATGATGGAGCTCTTATTTTAATTAAAACAAAATAATCATTAATAAAAAAAATAAGCATATAATGTACCGAAAGGGTGATTATATGCGTTTTTTTGTTATAAAAATTCCAAAATGGTTAGGAGCTATTATTAACTTTTTTATAGGGTTATTTAAACCTAAGTCTAAAAAAAATAGTGAAAAATAAAAAACTTACAAGAATTTAATCTTGTAAGTTTATTGTTTGTTCTAATTACGCACGAGTAACTAAACCAGAACGTAATGCGCGTGTTGATACATATACTCTTACTACGCGCCCTTTTTCATCTACAATACGAACCTTTTGTAAATTAGCTTTCCATTTACGGCGTGTTGCTTGTAAAGAGTGAGAACGATTATTTCCAGCGACAGTACCCAAACCAGTAACATAACACTTACGAGCCATAATCTAAATTCCTCCTTAATTTGATACTTTTACTTTTTACCTTGCATATTATATCATAAAATAAATGTTAATGCAAGTAAAAAGTCCTTATATTATTGTTTTAATTAGCCAAAATTTGTTATTACTATGGTATTATGTAATAGCCAAAATTCAATTACTTGCAATTTCAGGCGAAATGTGGTATTATTATATGACTCTAAAATGGAGGACCATTTTAGAACGTATTACATCTTTATTTCAAAAAGGAGGAAAAGATGCCAACAATGAAAATCGATGGCCAATTATACAAGGCCATGGTAACTAACGGAGCCCATCTTTTGGGTGTTAACTACAAAGAAATCGATTCACTTAATGTTTTCCCCGTACCTGATGGTGATACAGGTACTAACATGAGAATGACGATTGATGCAGGAGTACAAAACGTTAGAGACCTAGAAGAAAAAAGTATATATTTAATGGCAAAACAAATATCACGTGGTATGCTTATGGGTGCTCGTGGTAATTCTGGTGTTATATTATCACAACTATTTAGAGGAATTTATAAAGGACTAGCAAATTGTGAGGAAGCCAATGCTTTAGAATTTGCAAGAGCCTTTAAGTCGGGAGTTAATCAAGCATATCGTGCTGTTATTAAACCTGTTGAAGGAACGATTCTTACCGTAGCTCGTGAAGCAAGCGATTATGCTTTACGAAAAACTAACAAATCTAGTTCAATTGAAAGCTATTTAGAGAAGTTTTTAAAAGAAGCACGTGAATCATTAGCTCGTACTCCAGAACTTTTACCGGCTTTAAAAGACGCTAATGTTGTTGATAGTGGAGCAGCTGGTTATATTTATATTGTAGAAGGAATGCTAAAAGCTTTAAATAAAGAATTTATTTCTTTAGATAACGATGCTCCATCAGCTAAACTCCCTATGGCCACAAAAGGTTCATTTAATGCTCATAGTGAATTAGTATATGGATATTGTACAGAATTTATTCTTCAACTTCAACACGCTAAAGTTGATATTGCGACTTTCGATCATAATGTTATCGCAAGTTATCTTCAAACAATTGGTGATTCTATCGTATGTGTTCGTGATGAAGATATCGTAAAGGTTCACGTTCATACGAAGGTTCCAGGTGAAGTTTTAACTCATTGCCAGCAATATGGAGAGTATATAACTCTTAAAATAGAAAATATGTCGGTTCAACACAATGAAACGATTAGTGCATCTGAACAATGTAATTGTGAAGCTTGTGTTGAAATGCGTAAGAATGAAACAAAAAAGAAATATGCGATTGTCGCAGTGGCTAGTGGCGATGGCCTTGTTGAAATGTTCAAATCAATGGGCGTTGACTATGTAGTTTCTGGTGGACAAAGTATGAATCCTTCAACAGATGATTTTGTAAAAGGATTTGATAGTTTAAATGCTGAAAACATTATTGTTTTCCCTAACAATAGTAATATTATCCTAGCAGCATCACAAGCAGCTAAGTATTATGATAAAGCTAAAGTATACGTTGTCAATTCTAAATCATTAGCTCAAGGTTATTCTGCTTTAACTACTCTTGATACATCGAGTGGTGACACCGAAAAAATCTTAGCTGAAATAGACAAAGTTATCCGCAATGTAACGACATGTCTTGTTACTTACTCAATTCGCGATGCTGTAATTGATGATTTAGTTATCAAGAAAGATGAATATATCGGTATTGTTAATGGTAAAATGACTGCTTGTGCCGTAACGAAAGAAGAAGTGATTTTTGAAATGCTTAATAGTATTGACATTGAAGAAAAAGAAATCATCACCATAATATATGGCGCCGATGTCACAGGCGAAGATTTAATAAAAGTAGAAAATTACATTGCATCTCATTATGAAAACCTCGAAGTTGATATGGTCGAAGGAAAGCAAGAAGTATATAGTTATATTTTATCAATTGAATAGAAAATTAGGGAAGATTTGACAATTGTCAACTTCCCTAAAATGTTTATTGGGAAAGGAGGATAATAAACATGGATATTCATAATACTTTAATAGAAGATCAAGATTATATTTTATCCCGCTATAAAAATGTTTTAAAAAAGCAAGGCATTACGACTGTTTATGAACTTCTTTCTGAATATCCCATTCGCTATGATGACTACACCGTAAGTAGTATTGAAAAAGCTGAACTTGATCAAAATATTGTTTTAGAAGGTAGCATCACAAGCAAAATTACCGTTTCATATTTGAAAGCTAAATTAACAGCTATTTCTTTTTTAATGGATGTTGAAGGAAAAACGATTAAAGCAATTGTTTTTAATAGACTATATTTAAAAAATAAACTAGATTATGGAATGGTTATTAGAGTACAGGGGAAATTCTACAAAAATATGAACAATTTTACAATTGCTGATTTAATTATTGTAGATGAAATGAATCGAGATATTGTACCAATTTATAAAAATAAAGATATTTCGGAAGGAAAATATTTAGAAATCATTGAGAAGACTTTTAGACGTTTCGGTAATTACTTAACAGAAACGATGCCTAATAAGTATTTGATGAAAGAAAAATTAATTTCTTTTTATGACTGTGTGAAGATTCTACATTTCCCGGAAAACTTTACAGATATAACAAAAGCGAGATATCGTTTAAAGTATCAAGAATTATTAAAATATCAGTTATCGATGAAATATCTTCATATGATGAGGGAAAAAAGTGGTAACAGCCCTATTATAAATTATGATGAAAATTTACTCAAAAAATTATATGATTCCTTACCTTATGAATTAACAGCTGATCAAAAGAAAGTGATAAATGACATTTTGGGTGATTTACAAAAGAATTATCCGATGAATAGATTACTTCAAGGTGAAGTTGGTAGTGGTAAAACAATCGTCGCACTAGCGGCTATTCTCGCAACTGTTTCTGGAGGCTTTCAGGCAGCTTTGATGTGCCCTACAGAAATTTTATCACTTCAACACTTTCAAACAATCTCATCATTGTTTAGTATTTTTCCTAATATAAAAGTAGCTCTTTTAACGGGATCTACAAAAAGTCAAGCCCGTAAAGAGATAATAGAAGGTTTAAAAAACAAAACGATTGATGTTGTTGTCGGTACCCATGCGTTATTTCAAAAAGATATTGATTATAATGCCCTCGCTTTAGTTATCGCGGATGAGGAACATCGTTTTGGCGTTCGTCAAAGGGTTTTAATTCGTAATAAAGGACTTGATGTTAATTATTTGAAAATGAGTGCTACACCAATTCCAAGAACGTTATCGATATCGGCGTATGGAGATATGGATATTTCAATTATCAAAGAAATGCCTAAAAATAGACAAAAGGTTATCACTAAGTATGTCGATGCTAGTGAAAAGCGTTTAGTAGTTGACCATATGAAAAAGGAAATAAAAAATGGTCACCAAATATATGTAGTAACGCCCCTAATCAATGAATCTGAAACTTTAGATACAGCGAACGCTACAGAAATATATGCAAATATGGTAAAATACTTTAAAGGTATTGCGAGTGTCGGACTAATACATGGGCGACTTAAAGCAGATGAAAAAGAAAAAGTAATGGATGATTTTTTAAATAAAAAAATTGATATACTGGTTGCGACGAGCTTAATAGAAGTAGGCGTTAATGTTCTTAATGCAACTACAATAGTAATATTAGGAGCTGAAAGATTTGGACTAGCTACTCTTCATCAATTAAGAGGAAGAGTTATGCGAAGTAGTAATGTTCCTTACTGCTTTTTAATTTCAGAAAAGAAAACTGAAAGTAGTGAACAACGTTTGAAATTATTAGAAACGACATCAGATGGTTTTAAATTAGCTGAATATGATTTAATTTCAAGAGGTCCAGGTGAATTCTTCGGAGAAAAACAATCTGGTTCAATGAATTTTAAATTTGCGGACTTAAAAACAGATGCAGCTTTACTAGAAATTGCCAACAAAGATGCTGAAGAAATTATCAAGGATGAAGCATTTTTTAAGAGTGAAGAGTATCGTGATTTATATGAAAATGCCGTTCACAATTATGAAATGAAACAACAACAAGTAGATTAATAATTGTTAATATTTAAAATATAAAATAAAAAATAGGAGGGATATCTAATGATAATTAGATAGAAAGGAACAAAAATGATTGATAAAACAATATTTAATAAGATAATTAAAAAATTTGGTTTAAACATCGAACTTAATAGTATTATTGAAGAATCATTGACGCATTCTTCATACGCTAACGAACACGGCTTAAAAAGCAACGAACGGTTAGAATTTTTAGGTGACGCGGTACTTAGTATTTGTGTTACACGTTACATATATGAAAATTACCCTAATATGCCAGAAGGGCAAATGACTAAATTACGTGCGACATATGTTTGTGAAGATGCGAATGCCAAATATGCTAAAGTCATAGGTATAGATAAACTAATACAATTAGGTCATGGAGAAGAACTAAACGGAGGGAGAAACAGAGATGCTGTTTTGAATGATGCATTTGAGGCTTTTCTTGCGGGAGTATATTTGACAAAAGGTCTTCCTGAAGTTTATAAAATAATTAACGAAGTAGTGTTACCAGAAATTAGGGATATTAATGATGTTCCCTTTGTTGATTACAAAAGTCAACTTCAGGAGTATATTCAAGCGGAAAAACGTTCTATTTTAGTTTATCGTTTAGATGAGGTAGAAGGTCCTCCTCATCAAAGAACTTTCACAATGAGTGCTGTTTTAGATGGCATTACTTTAGGAACCGGTGTTGGAAAATCTAAAAAAGAGGCTGAGCAATTAGCTGCTCACGAAGCATTGAGCAAATTTGTAAAATAATTAATAATTTATTAGGAGAGTGACGAAGATGAGATATTTAGTAGCATCGGATATTCATGGTTCTGAAACATATTGCCAAAAACTTTTAGAAAGAGTTGAAATAGAAAAACCTGATACAATTGTTATTTTAGGTGATATACTATATCATGGCCCCCGTAATGATTTACCACTTGGTTATAATCCTAAAAAAGTAATTAAACTTTTAAATGAATATAAAGATAAAATTTTGGCAGTTAGGGGAAATTGTGATGCAGAAGTTGATCAGATGGTATTAGAATTTCCTATTATGGCAGATTACGCTATAATGGAAATTGGTGAACACCGTTATTTCGCAACCCATGGCCATATTTACAATGAAGAAAAGTTACCACCATTGAAGGTTGGTGATATATTACTTTGTGGTCACACCCATATCGCAGCTTTTAATGATCATAAAACATATTATTATGTGAATCCTGGATCGGTAAGTATCCCTAAAGCAGGGGAGCACAGTTATATTTTAATTGAAAATGATGACATTTACTTTAAAGACCTCGATGGGAATGTTTTTAAAAAAGTATCTTTAAAAAAATAAAAAATGGTGATAATATATGAATTTTTTACATCTTAAGTATGCTATCGTAGTTTCTGAAACCAAATCTATTAGTAAAGCAGCGGAAAAACTATATACAGCTCAACCTAATATTTCAAGAGCCATTAAGGATTTAGAAACGGAATTAGGAATAACAATTTTTGAACGAAACACCAAAGGAATGAAACTTACTCCAGATGGGGAAAGATTAATAACTTATGGTAAAAGAATTCTTCATCAACTTGATGAAATGGAAAAAATGTTTAAAAATCAAAAACAAAAAGAAGTGTTCTCAATATCAGTTCCTAGAGCTAGTTATATTTCTGAGGCTTTAGTTGAATTATCGAAGAGCTTAAAAAATATTGATAACGTTGAAGTATTTTATAAAGAAACAAATGCTTACCGGGTTATTAATAATATTTTATACGAAGATTATAAACTAGGAATAGTTAGATACGCTGCAAGTTATGATAAATACTTTAAGGAACTCCTTGATAAAAAGGATTTAAAATATGAACTTGTAAATGAGTTTAATTATGTTTTGGTATTCAGCAAGGAAAGTAACTTGGCTAAACTTCCTATTGTTCACTTTAACGATTTAAAAGACTATATCGAGATAGCCCATGCTGATCCATATGTTCCGTCACTACCTGTACCTATCGTATCTAAAAGTGAAATGTCGGATGATATAACGAGAAAAATATATGTTTTTGAAAGAGCTAGTCAATTTGAATTACTATCAAGTAATCATAATACCTTTATGTGGGTTTCGCCAATTCCTAAACATCTTTTAAATCGTTATAATCTTATGCAGATTTCTTGTATAGATAATGTTAGGAAATATAAAGACTTTTTAATATATCACAAGAACTATGAATTAAGTAAACTTGATAAAATTTTTATAACAAAGTTGTGCGAAAGTAAACGTCAATTAACAACCGAAAGTGAAAATTAACAGCTTATAAGTAAAAGTATATCGATATTGATATATCGATATACTTTTTTTGTTATTTACAAATAATAAAAAAAATGTTATAATATTAGCGTGAAAGGAATGGAAGTATATGAGAAGTCCAAATGAAAATATAATTCCTAAGGCTGTTATTGAACGAATTCCTTTATATTTACAATATATAAACGATTTGGTCGATAATAAAAAAGAAGTTAAGGTTATTTCATCTAAGACGATATCCACAGATCTTGGTCTAGGAGAGGTACAAGTTAGAAAAGATTTTAATTTGATATCAGGAACAGGAAAACCTAAAATAGGCTATAGCGTCATTCAATTAAAAGAGGATTTAGAAAGACTCGTAAAAAAGGACTGCCCGATAAATATCGTGATCATTGGTGCAGGAAAAATTGGGCGTGCTATGGTAAATTATCTTTCTAGTGAAGATGTAAATTTTAGGGTGGTAGGACTTTTTGATAATGACCCTTCAAAAATTAATGAAAACATTTTAAATATGAAAATTAAATCGGTTGTTGATTTAGAATCATTTTTAAATGAAAAAGAACCAGAAATAGCAGTTCTAGCAGTTCCGTCACAGGAAGCATCAAAAATTGCTGAAACGCTTGATAGGACTAAAATAAAAGGTATCCTAAATTTCTCAAGCACAAAATTAAAAGTTAATAAAAATATTTATGTAAAAAATGTTGATATTGCATCATTACTAATAATGCTCGCAGTAGAAATAAATAATAATAAAAAAGGAGAAATACTAAAATGAAAAAAAGTTATGAAGTTGTAGACAGTTTAGAAACGCTCAATGCTCGTTTAGAAAGTATTAAAAGAGCCCAACAAAAATATGCAACTTATTCTCAAGAAGAAGTTGATAAAATCTTCTTAGCTGCAGCTTTAGCTGCTAACAATGCGCGAATTCCACTAGCAAAATTAGCGGTAGAAGAAACAGGTATGGGTGTTGTAGAAGATAAGGTTATAAAAAACCATTATGCTTCTGAATATATTTATAATAAGTACCGTAATGAAAAAACATGTGGTGTGATTGAAGAAGATAAGGCATATGGAATTACGAAAGTAGCTGAACCAATCGGTGTTATTGCGGCTGTTATTCCAACAACAAACCCAACTTCAACAGCCATTTTCAAAACTTTACTAGCTCTTAAAACCCGTAATGGTATAATAATCAGCCCTCACCCAAGAGCTAAAAATTCAACTATTGCAGCAGCAAAGGTTGTTTTAGAAGCAGCTGTTAAAGCAGGCGCTCCAGAAAATATTATCGGTTGGATTGATGTTCCTAGTCTAGAATTAACTAATACGGTAATGAAGGAAGCCGATATAATTCTCGCAACAGGTGGTCCTGGAATGGTAAGAGCTGCTTATTCTAGTGGAAAACCTGCAATTGGTGTTGGTGCCGGAAACACTCCAGCTGTTATTACTGACTCAGCTGACATAGTTCTTGCTGTTAACTCAATTATTCATTCTAAAACATTTGATAATGGTATGATTTGTGCCTCAGAACAATCTGTAATAGTAATGGATAAAGTATACAACGATGCTAAAAAAGAATTTATGAAACGTGGCTGTTATTTCTTAAATGATGAAGAACTTAATAAAGTTCGTAAAACAATCATCATTAATGGATCACTTAATGCTAAAATTGTTGGTCAAAGTGCTTCAAAAATCGCAGCACTTGCCAATGTAAATGTTCCAGAAGGTACAAAAATTTTAATTGGTGAAGTTGAAAGCGTTGAGCTTTCTGAAGAATTTGCTCATGAAAAACTTTCACCAGTTCTTGCAATGTATCGTGCTAAAACTATAAATGATGCTTTCCAAAAGGCTGAAAGATTAATAGCTGATGGTGGATATGGACATACTTCATCAATATATCTTAATACGATAACTGCTAAAGACGAATTAGATGAATTCGTAAAAAGAATGAAAACATGCCGTGTTTTAGTTAACACACCTTCATCACAAGGTGGAATCGGTGATATATATAACTTTAAACTTGCTCCATCACTAACTCTTGGTTGTGGATCATGGGGTGGAAATAGCGTTAGCGAAAACGTTGGCGTTAAACACTTAATTAATATAAAAACAGTTGCAGAAAGAAGAGAAAATATGCTTTGGTTTAGAACTCCAGAAAAGATTTATATAAAGAAAGGCTCATTGCCTGTTGCTTTAAATGAATTAAAAGAAGTAATGAATAAAAAACGTGTCTTTATTGTAACCGATAAATTCTTATACACTAATGGCAATGCTAACCCTATTATTGAAAAATTAAAAGAAATGGATATGCAATATACCGTATTCTTTGATGTAGAACCTGACCCAACACTTGCTTGTGCAAAAGCTGGTGCAAGTCAAATGCGTTCATTTAATCCAGATTGCATCATCGCTCTTGGTGGTGGTTCTGCAATGGATGCTGCTAAGATTATGTGGGTACTTTATGAACACCCTGAAGTAGATTTCTTAGATATGGCAATGCGTTTTATGGATATTCGTAAACGTATTTATACTTTCCCTAAAATGGGTGAAAAAGCTTATTTCATCGCTATCCCTACATCAGCAGGTACAGGATCAGAAGTAACACCTTTCGCTGTTATTACTGATGAGACTACAGGAGTAAAATATCCACTAGCTGATTATGAATTATTACCAAAGATGGCTATCATTGATACAGATTTCCATATGACAGCTCCACGTGGATTAACATCTGCCTCTGGTATTGACGCTGTTTCCCATTGCTTAGAAGCTTATGCATCAATTATGGCAACCGATTATACAGATAGTTTAGCTTTACGCTCTTTAAAAATTATTTTTGAATATTTACCAAGAGCTTATGAACATGGTACAACAGATGTTGAAGCAAGAGAAAAAATGGCCAATGCTGCAACAATGGCTGGTATGGCTTTCGCTAATGCCTTCCTTGGTGTATGTCACTCAATGGCACATAAACTTGGTGCATTCCATCACTTACCTCACGGCGTTGCTAATGCATTAATGCTTGATGAAGTAATTCGTTTTAATTCTAATAATGTACCTCAAAAGATGGGAACATTCCCACAATATGCTTATCCTCATACCTTAGAACGTTATGCAGAAGTTGCTGATTATTTAGGTTTAGGTGGTAAAACAACTCAAGAAAAAGTTGACAATTTAATTAAGGCTATCGATGAATTAAAAGTAAAGATTGGAATTAAACCTACAATTAAAGATTATGTTCCTGATGAAAAAGATTTCTTAGCTCGTTTAGACGCAATGACTGAACAAGCATTTGATGATCAATGCACAGGTGCTAACCCAAGATATCCTTTAATGAGTGAAATTAAACAAATGTATTTGAATGCTTATTATGGAAGAAAATTTGTTGAAAAAGAAGTTCCACAACAAAATTCAAATCTAGAAACAAAGAATAATAAATAGATAAGAAGGGAGAAAGAATATGAATCTTGAAAAAATTATTGCGATAAGAAATGCCAAAACAGTTTATAAAGATGGTGATAATTGTGTTAAAGTATTCAATGCTGATTATTCAAAAGCTGATATTTTGAATGAAGCTTTAAATCAAGCGCGTGTAGAAGAATTATCCCTCAATGTTCCAAAGATTAAAGAAATAACTAAAGTAGAAGGTAAATGGGCTATCGTAACAGAGTATATAAAGGGTAAAACTTTACAACAACTTATGGATGAAAACCCTGAAAAGAAAAATGAGTATTTGAGTAAATTTGTAGATTTACAAATTTTAGTTCAAAATAATACTTGCCCTTTATTAACAAAGTTAAAAGATAAAATGAATCGTAAGATAAAGCTTGCAGATATCAACGCAATGACAAAATATGATTTGCATACACGTCTTGAAAGTATGCCAAAAGGTAATGCTCTTTGCCATGGTGACTTTAACCCATCTAATATTATTATTGCTGATGATGGAAAAGCTTATATCATTGACTGGTCACATGCAACCCAAGGTAATCCTTGTGCTGATGTAGCTAGAACGTATTTATTATTTTGGTTAGCCGGAGATTTAAATGGCGCCGAAAAATACTTAAATTTATATTGCGAAAAAAGCAAAAAAACACCCAAAGATGTTCAAAGATGGTTACCAATCGTTGCTGCTTCTCAATCAGTAAAAGGTAACGAAAAAGAAAGAGAATTCTTACTTTCATGGGTTAACGTTGTAGATTACGAATAGGAGATATTATAATGATTAAAATAACAGTATGTATTGGTAGTTCTTGCCATATTAAAGGATCACGTCAAATTGTTGAACAATTACAATATTTAATTAATAAGTATAATGTATCAGATAAAGTTGAATTAGGAGGAACATTCTGTACTGGTAGATGCCAAGAAGGAGTTTGTGTAATAGCTCATGATAAGATTTTTTCACTAACTACAGACAATGTTAATGAGTTCTTCCAACATGAAGTTTTAGAAAAACTAGAAAAATGATAGATATAAAAGTATGCATAGGAAGTTCTTGTTTTTTAAAAAATTCTTCAGCTATTGTTGAATATTTAAAAAATAGAATTGAAAAAGAAAATTTAAGCGATAAAATCATCTTGTCAGGAAGTTTTTGTGCTGGCAAATGTAATCGTGTTGGTGTGACTATTTTCGTTAATAACGAAATATATACCGGAATTACAGCTGAAAGTATAGCTCAATTCTTCGATGATAAAATTAAACCATTATTATAATTAGAGGTGAAATATGCCTAATTGTTTGACATTAAAAAAATCGAATTGTAAAAATTGCTACAAATGTATTCGTCACTGTCCTGTTAAGTCAATTCGCTTTTCAGCAAATCAAGCACATATAATAGATACTGATTGTATTTTATGCGGACAATGCTTCGTTGTTTGCCCTCAAGATGCAAAGGAAATTAGAAGTGACATTGAAAAAGCTCGTTTACTTTTAAGTTTAAAAGTACCTGTTGTTGCGAGTATTGCTCCATCATTTATTGCCAATTATGATGGCCTAGGAATCGAAAGCCTTAGAAAAGCTCTTAAAAAATTAGGCTTTTATGAAGTTGAAGAAACTGCTATCGGAGCCACAATAGTTAAAAATGAGTATGATCGTATTTTAAAGGAAGGCAGTAGTGATGTATTAATATCATCATGTTGCCATTCTATCAATCTTTTAATTCAAAAATATTTTCCAAAGGTTTTACCTTATCTTGCAAACGTAATGAGCCCAATGCAAGCCCATTGCACAGATATTAAAAAACGATATCCTGGTGCTAAAACAATTTTCATTGGTCCATGTGTTGCTAAAAAAGATGAAGGAGAACGTTATGAAGATATCGTTGACTGTGTCTTAACCTTTGAAGAATTAACCTCTTGGTTAAAAGAAGAAAATATTGCATTAGAAGAAGTTGCAGAACCTGTTAATAACAATAGTAAAACGAGATTATTCCCTACAACGGGAGGAATATTAAAAACGATGGCTTGCGATGCGGCAGGTTACACATACATGGTCTTGGAGAGCTGCTATTTGTTTTGTTAAAACTTTCTTGGTATAACTTTAGACAACTACTATAATAATTAATGGACTCTTTTAGAGTTGGGATAACCCGCTCTCAGTTAGAACATAAATTATATCGGCAACCTCGTCTAGGTATTTACGGTCATGTGAGATACTGATTATTGTACCATTGAACTCGTATAATGCTTGTCTTACTATTGGCGCAGACAATGGAGAAAAGTTTCTTGTTGGCTCATCTAAAATCAGAACATTGCACCCTTTTAACACCATATTCAAAAAAATTAATTTGGCTTTTTGACCACCGCTTAGTTCGCCAATTTTGTTTGACATTTCATTAGTTGTAAATTTCATACTTCCCATAAAACACATTGCCTTCGTCAAGTCATTTTTATCATAATTAGACTCTAAAAACTCAATGGGTGTTTTTGAAAAATCAAGAATTTCCTCGTAATTTTGTGGCATATATCCTATATTAATATCATTTTTGTCTTTCAACTCTTCCCATATTTTTTTTAGCAGCGTAGATTTTCCTACGCCGTTTTTACCTATGATACATATATGTTGTTTTCCACTAATCGATATTCTTATTTCCCTAGACAAAACATTGGACCCAACTTTCAATTCAGTAATATAATAATCTAGAATTCTTTTCTGAGATGGTATATTAACTGAGGGATCAAAACGTGTAATTATACTCTCTTCTTTATTGGGGATGTCTGTAAAGTCTTCGCTTTCACGTTCAAGTCTTTTCCCTTTAGCTACGATTGTTTGCATACTTTTTTTCGCCCTACCATCAGAAGATGCAATGCCGTCAGGATTTTTCCATCCGCTATTATGTTTTGCTTTTTCGTATAATTGAAGTAACCTTTCTCTTTTTTTCTTATAATCACTTCTTTCTTTTTTTGCAATCTGGGTTTGTTTATCAAAGAAAAGTTTTCTTGATTCCAAATAATCTGAATATTTTAATCTGGAAATAGTAATTTTATTCTTGGTTTTTCTGATAAGTTGTTCTATATGAATTATCGTGTTTGCAGTATTTTGAATTAATGTTTCGTCATGTGAAACAAAAACAATAGGTATTGTGCTATTCTTTATAAATTCTTCTAAATACACAAGTGTTTCTATATCTAAATCATTGGAAGGTTCATCTAAAAATAAAACATCCGGCTCTTCACACACTAGTTTCAATAATTGTATTTTTATTTTTTCTCCGCCTGACAATGTTTTTATAATTTGATTAGATAAAAGAAAATCATAGTTGAGATTCAAACAATCTACATACTCATACTTTGAATAAATATCCACATCATTAAAATACTCATAAACACACAATAATAGTTTAAGTTGGATGGCTTTATAAAGATTGTGTTGTCTTTTATAGTTATGTTTGCACCTAATTGGATTAAATTATTCACATACATAAATCTGTCTTTCCATACATATTCTGTTATAGAGCAATCAGTTGAACCATATAAAGAAAGCAGAACA
>ULNH01001982.1_pt1 | contig 20183 bp, 19 predicted proteins | sample 1951871 | NCBI WGS metagenome assembly ULNH01 (sample SAMEA4835572, study PRJEB28245) | human gut metagenome | biome: gut microbiome; material: fecal sample | place: Denmark | collected 2008 | reverse complement strand
TCCAAAAGAACCATTCTCTGAAACACTGTAAAAATAGTTGCTAACTTTGTCAAGTTGAGTAACTGATATGGTTTTAGATTCTGTACCGTGTGCAGTCGACAACGTAATCGTCCCTGTACGAGTACACTTTTTTAGCACGCGTTGAAATATCCTATCGCTTAACCGTAGCTATCACCTGCTTTCTTTATTGCTCCGTCAAAACGAAGCAACGGCGGAATTGTATATTGATCAGTACTGCAACTATTCGCATTGAGCACTAATCTATCCTCCTATAAGTTACAACGTAGCAAATATCAATAATTGGACAAAATATAATAATATTTTTAGTTATGTCTTTAGTTATGATCGTATTCTTATTACTTGACATCTTACATACCAAAGCTCCGACAATATTCTGACAAAAGTTCGTCAAAATTTACGTACTCATCAAAAATGCGAGACTGTAAAAGATAAAAAATGCGTAATAAAAGAGAAAGAAGCGAAAAGAAACTTGACGAATGCATAAAAATGGTATATAACGAATACACCGTTTGACGCTTGGAGTTGTGTGCAAAATAAGTTCGGCAAAGTTCGCAAAACAGCCTAAAATTCGGCAAAAATCCGGTAGCTTTGGTGCTAATTTAGGATTTTGCTTGACTGCTGCAAAATTTCGTTCAGGCAAAAGAAAAACCCCGAAAGCCTTGATACACAAGGATTTCGGAGCTTTTACTCTGGAGGTGCCACCCAGATTTGAACTGGGGAATCGAGGTTTTGCAGGCCGATGCATCATTAAGAATTTGCTGATATGTAAAGGATTTCTTCGCTCTTGGCTTTTAAAATCGGCAAAATTCGGCATAATCCACATTTTAATATAGACCTTTATTCCATCTGAACTTTAGAAGCAAGGGCAAGTATGAAAGGAGAAAAAAATGGATGGAATTTCGAATCAGAGTACAGAATCTATTTACTTTGAGGAAAGGCGTAAAATATGGAGATGCGACCTACGCTACAAGATCGGCGGCAAGACATATCGAAAAGGTCTTAGCTCTAAAGATCACAAGGAACTTATTAAGAAAATTGCTGATTTTAAGATCCAACTCTACATGAACGAACAGAGCCTTCTGACGGACGACATACCGTTTAAGAATTACGCAGAAGGCTGGATGGAAAACAATCAGAAAATGAAACTAAAGCCGTTGAGCTATGCGACGAAATCAGCCTCACTAAAGAATCAGGTATATCCCTTTATCGGAGATATACCTATACGCTGTCTTAAATACACGGACATTCAGGCGATGGTCAACGGTCTCTATTCAAAAGACTATTCGTACTCAATAATTAAAAAAGCCTACAACGCTGTCACGGGATGTGTGCGGTATTTCAGAGTGACACAACATATTAGTTTTAATCCGTGTGAAGGAGTCGTTCTACCCGAAAACAGTAAACCGGATATTTCCGATTACCGTTACTTCAACAAGGAACAGAGAGCAAAAATTGAAAAGGAAATAACGCGAAAGCACAGTAACGGTTCTTATGTTTATCCAACAGGTTATGCTATACAGCTCTTGATGTACACCGGCCTTCGTATAAGTGAATTGTCGGCTCTTAGATGGAAAGATATCAATTTCGAGGAAAGGACAATATCTGTTAATAAAAATATCGTAGTCACAAACGTGGATGGACGATATCAATTTATCGAGCAGAAGAAACCAAAAACAAAAAGCGGTGCAAGGATCATACCCATTTCCTCTAAGGCGATGGAAGCGCTTGTTACTTTGAAGCAGCTTTTCCCGAAATCCGAATATGTGCTGAACACGAGGTCGGGAGAAAGAGTTATACCTGCAAACATGAACAGAACACTTAAAAGAATACTGAAAAATGCAGGGATACCATCGGATGATTTTGGCGGCGTTCATACCTTGAGGCACACTTTCGCAACCATGCTCTTCGAAAACGGCTGCAATGTCAAAATCGTTTCGGAACTCTTGGGGCATTCGAGCACAAAAATAACGGAGGATATTTACATACACGCTATACAGAAGCAAAAAGTAAAAGCAATAGAAGATTTAGATAAGTACTGTCTTTGATACACAGAAAAGCCGCCCAAAACGGACGGCTTTTTGAATTTGTCATAGATAACTTCTATGCGCTCGTGATAATAATAACGATCGTGGCAAAGTATATAGATAAATTGATAAAGTACATCAAGAACAAGAAACAAGATAAAAACGACCGCGCATAAGCTCCCCAACTTCACGGTCATTCTTATTTAACACTCTAACTTGAAGCAACCGTTTTATTAACAAAGGCAGATCAGTCAATGGCGAGCATTTCCGCAAGAATCGGTTTAACATCATATTCAGATATAGTATTTCTGTCGTTATCATTCTGATCTCTGGAATTGATAGCGTGTTGTTGATAAACGGCATCGAAACAATTGCGAGCATATCTTCCGTTTGAGAACGGATATCCGTCTGTTTGCTTGATTTTCTCACTGAAAACACCAAGCATCAGGCTTGCGGCTCTATCCGAAAGAGTGAGCTTTTTTGAACAGCAGAATTTTGCAAATATCTGCAACAACTGTGCCGGGTTATAGTCTTCAAAATAAATTTTCTGACTGATTCTCGATGCGAGACCTGAGTTCATCCCTATAAACGCTTCCATTTCGGCTTTATATCCGGCAAAAATAACTACCGTTGACGGATCGTTTTCCATATACGTTAACAGCTGCGCAAGAGCTTCGGCAGCCCTCTCATCGGTTTGTGCTAATACATAAGCCTCATCAATGAAAAGGACCCCGCCTCTTGCCTTGTTATATATTTTAGCAATTCTGTTTTTGGTATCTCCTGCGTATTCGGATATAAGATCGTTTCCCGTGCATTCTACATAGATGTTCCTGCGTATTCTCCCGTTTTTGTGGAGCAATCCTGCAAATATGCGAGCAACCGTCGTTTTGCCCGTTCCGGGATTCCCGATAAAAGCGTAATGCCTGTTTATGTCTGTCGATTTATTCTTTTTGCTGAGTCCCTTTTCATAAATATAAAGTGCATTTAGCTTATCAACTTTTTCTTTTACATTATCAAGACCGATTAGGCTGTTAAGCTCCTCTTCAGGGTTCAAGCTCCCGCGTTTAACGGGTACGGCTATATAATTAGGATCCTTTTGGTTTTGTCGAATCCGATACAAGTCGCCATTAAGCAAATCCATGCCAAACACAATTTCTCTGAGTTCCAAGTGTTTCTTTTCGAGATATCGAGAAAAGAATCTTAAAAGCAAAAAAGCGAACATAAGTGAAACGCATATAATTATTCGAATGGTCGTGAGCCCGCCATTGCCGTTTAACGCTTCAAGAGCAGACTTGCCGATTATCCACACAATTCCGGCTCCGCAGAAAATATATGTCGTTGTAACAAGTACATTAAGGAGCCTTTCGCCAATGTACAGGAATCTATCTTTTTGTTCGCGCCACCATTTCATGTGCTTTTTCCTTTCGTTTCAATCTTTCGAAAATTCAGTTGGGAGCCGGATTTCTCCGGCTCTCTCGTCTTTTCTTATTGCGGTTTTCTAACCAAACCGTTTCCGGTGAATTCATTAACGAGCCACGAGCCGCCTGAAAGACCTTGGTCATTTACTCTTTCGTTGTTAAACACCAAGGTTGCTTCACTCGTATTTGCGTTCAGCGTTACTTCCTGCCCAGATGCGTCCGCGTAGTAACGCCAAGACCAGCCGCCATAAGTACTCTGGTAGCTGCTGTCATCTTCCATAACAGTATAAGTGCCTGCCGGCAGAATAACGGTGACGGACTCGTTCCCGTGTACAATAACGTTCATATCAACATCATTGGGACACCTCAGGTCTTCTCTGATTTGGGTTTGATCGTACTTGTCAATGACCCAACACTCGGAATCCTGTGGATATTCGTTATCTTCATATTGAGCATGATCTTCATTACGAATATAGAAGACATGGCTTTGGTTAACATCAGCAGAATCGCTGCCTGTCTTTTGAATAGTTAATTTACAATATCCGTTCGCATGTACCCAGAAGTGATAATCGTTAGGCAGCTCTTTTTCGTTTTCACTGCACTTCTGATGGACATACTGTATACCGGTGGCGTAAACATCCTCATCGAGCTTCCATGCGCCTATCATAACGGCTGTATCGTCGAACGCTCGACCGACTTCACAATACTTGTCTTTATCCTCATATGTCCAGACGGCAAATTGGAAATTAATATTAGGATATCCAGACATAGTAACAGTGGTCGAAAGCGTATCGCCGTTCTTCCATACCATTTGTTCATATGAAGCAACGGGGCAATTATAGTCTTGAATTGTAAGTCTCTTGAATAATGAGAAGATATCTGTTCCGGCAGGTGCGGTTATATCCGCAAAGGTAACTTCGGGGTAGAACACGGTAGCTTTTGAGGTCGCTGTATACGATTGTCTGTTATCGTCTGATGCAGTAATAGTTATTGTGGCGGAACAATCTATAGAATCGGGATAAAAATGATAACTGCTATTACCTACGAAACTCGTTCCGCCTCTGAAAAGTGAGACGCTATACATATCCGTGCCATTGCTGTTTGTTTTGTCATAGCCGTCTCCATGAAAATAATCATATATCGGTATACTTTTTACTTTACTGATCTCAACGAATTTATTCTGCCAGTCTTCAAGTCCGTAGTTGCCCTTCGAAAAGTCTATTACTCCCCCATCGAATTTACATATGGGGTAGTCGGTGATGAGAGTGTTTTCTTTATAGAGCGTATTAGCATATATATTTTTATCAGCTAACTCGAACGTAAATTCTTTGACCGGAACATTTACGGTAGGCACGGGGAATTCACACCAGCGTACTACCTTTTCGTTCGGACCTATGGTGTTTTCGTCAGAGTATACGCCTGATAACGTCTCGTTTGTAGGAACATTATTTCCGCCCAAAAAGCCCTTTTTGACCTTGATTGGGATTTGAACGCTATACTTATATCCCCTGTATGTGACATTGCCTCCGATATCGGTTATGTCAGCGACAATACCCTCTTCGTAGTCAAGATTCCTTACGCTAACGACATTGCCATTAACTTCTATTTGAGCTTTGGCATACTCTGAACCCTCTGATGCAAACAAAGCGTTGCCGGAAGCGTCCTTACCCGTATGATTATATGTATATACCTTTGTCTCTTTTGAAGTGTCAAGCTCAAAATACGGAGTGATATAATCCTTCAGCACGGTTGACTCATCCATCTTTTCGGATATTATCTGTTTAATAATGATCTCCTGCGCCAGCTGCTTAAAAGAATTCGTTAATGCGGTGGGGTTTGAAGCTGAGTAACAATATGTAGGATAAATCTTCAGCGCTCCTTTCCTGTCAATGGGCTTTACAAGTTCATACCCGTCTACATTTATCTTCTCAGCATTTTTGTAATATGAAGAAGTGTATTGCAAAAATCTATTAAGATTATTATCCGTGTTTTTGCCATTTCCATCATAGGCAGGAAGTTCGCCCGCTTTAATGGTTACTTCACTTAACGCCACACAATACAATAAAGTGTTGTTTGTGTTCTTAATGTCTTTAGCCGCAGAAAGAGCAGCATTGGCAACACCCTCATTAAAATCAGTTCCGAGAGGAAGTGTTGGATTACCATCGGTAAACAGAACGACTATTCTTCTCCTGCTTTCATCGGGGTAGTCTCTGATAATTCCGTCCAATGTTGTCTTAGCTAACTCCAGTGCAGAATCCGTCTTGGTTCCGCCTGCAGGAACGCCAAGATCATCTATTGCGGCGGTAATGTTATTATTCACTTGACCGTTAGAGTTAATTACCTTTTTGTGATCAGCGAACACCTTTTCTGCACCCGCACCAAATCTTATCATTGACAGTCTGGTATCGAGCGCTTTGGGATGTACTTTTGCTTGATCGCAGATTTCAGTAAGGAAACTTTTCATAGCCATTTTGGAATAATACAATCTTGTCTGTTTTCCATTGCTGCCGTCCATCTTTTCATTCATCGAAAGACTCATATCAACAACAAAGATAATATCCACAGGGTTATATAAAGTCTCTCTGATGTACTTAACTGTTTCTGTGGTATAAGTATCGAGGTTAAGCAGATATGTTCCATCTCCATTGTCGGTTATGTCCTTCGAATACTTCAGCCCCTTCGTTTCGGTGGCCTGAATATAGTCGCTTTCGGCAGCCTCAGCCTTAGGAGTCCTAAATAGCATAAACGAGCCGATAGTTACGGACAGCACCACCAAGCAGCTTACTACTGCAAGGATGATTCTTTTCTTTTTCATTGTTTCTATCTCCTTTACGAAAATAATTCTTTCGTAAAGTATGTAAGACGGGAATAAAAAAAGAGAGCCGGAATATTCCGACTCTCTTTCCGCATTTTGTTTAAGAAGTTTCATTGACCGCCTTCCAAAACGCTTCGCGATTGGAAAATGGTTGAACTGCAATGCTCTTGCATTTATCCTTTTCTGTACACGGAGCCAAACGACTTTCAATAATTTTAGAGCATTTGGTTCTCAACTTCTTATTTGGACAAAAATACCCAAATAATCCAATCAAAATGCAAACCAGACCATTCATAACGATCACTCCTTCCTACACTATCTTCTATTAACATTATATACTTATTATGCATATATGTCAATACTTTTAAATATCAAGTGCAGATACACTCCTTAGATGCTTCATAGCTATTCGGCAAATCATTTGAAACATTATTGTTTTGGATCTTCAAAACATCATTTGGCGAATTATTTTTCTTGAGTTGTAAATCGCTAATCATCGTATCTCCAGCCAAAATACAAAGTTCATCAGCCAACATATTGGCGTACTCAGTGATTTCTTCTAAATCTTTTCGCGACAAAAAATACTTATAGTCGATTGAGACGAACCCTAACACTTGATAATCGCCTTTGCGTCCAATCATCCATTGTGGGCATCCTGACGACTTAACACGAATTGGGATAACTATTCTGCTTAAGTACTTTTTGTAGAATGTCTTAAAAGCTGGCTTAAAATGTTCGCATTTGAATATGCGTAGATATAAGCAATATAGCGGTAAATTTCCGCAATTAAAATAAGGTTCGCCATATTCCATAATTCTTTCAAGCGCTGTATCTTCTGTAACTTTTATTACAACAGGCTGATCTCTATTTGGATGTGCCATTTCTCTTTCATGCGAATCGCGCCCATATCTGCCAAAATTTATCGTTGACATTTCTTTTGTAGAACTTGTTGCTTGAGATGAACTTACACACATGAACTCAACTTCTAAATTAAATCTTTTATTATATTTATGGGTAAGGAACTCAGATAAATTCAAAAGCATTTTCTCGATGCCCGTTTTTAAATGTGAATAATCAGTTTTTTTATCCAGCTGCTCATTCTTTGCCATTGAAATAAAATGTGTGTTTCTTAATTCATGAACGCAATTATGTATATATCCCTCCGGAAGATGTTGAGACGAAGACTTAATTCGAGTGCATAAATGCACTAAAATGATCACGGCCAAAATCACTATCCACAGTTTAGGAGCCCAAGAAGAAACTGCTAAAGCAATAGCTCCGACCTTTCCCTTAAAGAAGTCACCCAAATTAGTATTTCCTGTTATAAAACAACAGATAGATATTATTGCGGAAAGAAATGCCGCCAGTTTCTCAAAATAATTAATAAATTTCATATCCTTCATTCTCGTTATCTTTTTTAGCAACATGGTGTTCATTTGCTAAAAATCACGAATATCTCTCCTTTTTATCGTTTTGTAGATTGCTATTATTGAACCTCTTCTATTAAGATATAACACTTCAATCGACAAGAATTGGACAAAAATTCAAAAAAATTATTTCTCGAGCTAATTTGTAATTAAATTTGCCTGATATCAATAAATCAATGCGCAGTTTTTTCACTACCCATTAAAAGAAACAGAGGCAAGCATACGCCTGCCCCTGTCTCTCGCGCTATAAAATGAAAGGATCCAAGAGAATATCACTTAAATATTGAGCCTATAGCATCAATGATCTTCTTGAAGAACTCAGCAATCTTGGCAAAGAAATTTGCAAAAGCATTAGCGAGCTTCTCAAAGAAAGTAGGCTCTTTGTTGCCATCTACCGGGCGCTTATCCCAGTTGGCATCGGGATCAAGCGGATCGCCTGAATAACGAGTGGGTTCTATCTCATTAATGAGAGTTCCGCAATCGCCGCATCTTTCAAACTCATCAGGGGCGTAACGATAGATGTACTTATTGCATCCGGGACAGACAAGGCCGTACTCGATACAAAATTTTTTGCAACCGACAATTGATGCATCACAATATTGACATTCTGTTTCATCAGCACCGGAAATCCAGCCGCATTCAGGGCATCTAATAAAACTGCCACCAATGTTGTCAGGGATGTCATGTTCACCATTCGTTATAACACCTGAGTGTTCATCATCAAGAGTGCCACCGCAAACGCGGCAAGTTGTCGCATTAACATCATTGATCTTTCCGCAACCCCAAGGCTGCTCTTCGGTAGGATTATAGCATACCTTATATGACTTATTCGAATAGTCGCCATACGCAGCGAACGCAGGAACCATTACTGCCATCACCATAAGGACGGCAAAGAAAACAGAAATTAACTTTTTCATTGAACAAACTCCTTTATCAAAATGAATTATTTTATGAGACTCCTGTCTCAGCATAAACGTGGTTATCCGACCTCAATCACAAACATAGCGCATTCCTCCTTAAAAACTCGGATTTTATCCGTTCAAAGAAAGTATGTAAGATTTTGTGTCGGCTAAAAGTTTCTACACAACGAAACGCATTCGCTTTTATAGCATTATATCACCGTTTGCTTCAAATTGCAACACTTCATAATTAATTTTTCCATTATGCACAAAAACATTCGGTTATATTTGGCATAGTGACGATTTGGCACTTACACAACACAAAAACTAATGCTCCCGAAAAAACGGGAGCATTCTTTGAAAGCGCTGAACTATTCATTTTCTGATTCGTTATCTTGTACTAAATTATTGATATTGAATGGCGGGAGAACAACGCAATCGACTTCAGGCTGCGCCGTTAATAGAGAAATTTGGCTTCTCATATACGGCATCATTATTGCTACCGCATTTTTAGTTATTAACTCATTTTTAATTTTTTCATCGATGGTGGAGTTAGATTCAAACGAAAAAAAACCTGTAAGAATGATTTCAAAAGTATATTCGTTTTCTTTTTCGCCGCTCAATGTTAATGTTATACGATAGATGTTTTCCTCGCGATCTTTTGCAAATTGAGTTTCAATCGTATACTTTGATGGGTTTTGATTTTTAAACCCGTTTCTGTCAAACAATATTTTGTCAAAGACGAGTCTTCGCATATTTAAGACGCTATTAATATCTTTATCCATGGTTTAATCTCCCTTTTACAAAATTGTATTGTCGCAAATTTGTGTAGAATCATCTCAAATTTTAACAATAGCAAACAAAGTTCTTAAAAAAGTCGGAAATATCTGATAGTCGATCACATAGGGAAAGCATTTTATATGACTTTGAGGTGTCATGAGTGGTTAACTCAAAGGTATTTATGCTACGCTTAATTTTAGGACCAAAATCATAAAAAGAATTTGAAACATGGATTTTGTCAACAGATGAATCCACCGATAAGGATATTTCAAAAATATCTTTGGAATAAACAGCAATCTCCTTGGATGAAAAAAAATCGGCTTCTCTTAAATATTCAGATTTAATCCTTTCAATGTAATCGGAATCATCACTGCTAATTGTTTGATAGTAAGCGTCCTCAAACGGTAAAACATCACAGTTAATTTCTGAAATGTCTTCACACTCTACTATGTCATCATCAACTTCATCTGCCGCTTTAATGCTCCAAAACGTCCTATTGCTCAGTAAAGCCTGACGCATCGTAATTTTTTGTGTAAGCATTTCATAAAGCGTTTTCTTACTAATTTCTACAACAATGTACTCCAAATCATCAAGATCAGAGCATAAGGCTAAGTAATATTTGCCATCCGAATCAAGGCAAACGAAAAATATTGGTGCTTCATTATAATAAACTAAACCCTTATCCATAAAGAGCCTATTGTGTTCAATCACAAAGCAAAGTTGGTTACTCATTTATATCACTCCTTATTTCAAACCCATCGAAACTTACATTTTCAAAAAGCCACCAGCTAATGTGCCCATCTCGACTTCGGCATTGCGGGCCTCCCTCTTTATATACATAACCTACTGCAACTTTTTGATTTTTTCGAGGAAACTTAAAGCATTGCTTGAGCATATCAAAATTATCAAAAAGCGAAATCGCGTAATATAACGGATCGTTAATGCTATTTCCGGTGTGCAATACTCCTCTTGGCACTTTCCCTTGTTCATAGTATGAAAGCATGTCGTTATAATTTACTGGCGTGTCATCATCTTGTTCCCTTTTGATGCCTCTGTACGCTAAAATCGGTTCATAATCATATTTCGTTTCATCCGGAAAGTGGATTTCTTCATTTAACAACTTTGTTTGTAAAGTTGTTGGGAAATTCCTACAATACTTGGTAAACCATTCGTTGTCCATTATTGTCGCCTTCTACTCTTATATACAACTCATTATCATTAAAATTTGTGAATCAGTCTGTGAATACCGATGTTGATTCCAGCAAAAGCCAAAACGAGCCTATGTCGAAAGACACAGGCTCATAATAACCTCGATAGGATTTACTCTACCTATTGTCTTCGGTTACGGACATATTGTATCACTCACATATGATTTTGTCAAGATGATATTATATACCCAAACGGCCATGTAGTCAAGAGATTTTTCGCTTTATTGGCAGCAATGCAGAGCGTGTTATGGAAACATCAAGATTGTTTTAATGATGTTGCTTCCGTTTTTGTCTCCGTAATTGGTTCAGTTGTTTGAATTTCAGCGGGAACAGTCTCAGACGCCTGTGCGTTTTCGGCAGGATCGTTAGCGGACCCGATATAAGTTATATCTTTGCTGTCAGCCTTTATATCGAAGCTGTAGCTTTCCAGTGCTGTGTCGTTCAGAAATTGAACGGATGCATTTTTCCAACCGGCGGCGGTCTCAATGGCGATATATCCGTAAAGGATCTCCCCTGATTTCACTTTACCGACTAACAACCTGTCATACTGAGCGAGTTGAGAATAGCCTATTGAGCCATACGATGATATTTTGTGTGTATATCCGTTGACTTTAGCGCTTACATCAAGGAAATTAAACTCCTGATCGCTTCCTGAAATGTTTTTCACTGAATAGCAAAGGACGATTAATTCGTTGCCGTTTTGTAATGTCTTTTCCTTCTGTTTTCCGCTTGTCGTATAGTTGAAGCTGCCCCTGAGTGAATATGCGGCGTTGAATGATATCTTCCATCGATCGCTTTCCACGCTGTCGCCGAGAGTCATTTTTTCGGTGGCGGTTGCTGCGGATGCAACATTCTTAAATTCGTTTTTACCCAAAACCACAAAATCAAGAAGATTTTCCGAAGCGTAATGTGCAGCGGCGCTTTGGGCTTCTCCGTATATTGTAAGGTTTTCCATGGAATTCGAAAATGCGGATGAATCTATAGTTTTTATATCTTTGGGTATCCAAACCTTCTTAAGGAGATCACATGAACCAAATGCACTTGATGAAATGCTTCTCCCCTCCTCAGAATCACTTCCGGAAGGCGTCTCCGTTTCGCTCTGTTCACCTTGCTGTTCCTCAATCGTAACAGCGGTAAGTCTGTCACATGACGAAAACATGTCTGACGGAATAGTGTACAAAGAAGCGGGAATCGTTATCGCTTTTATATTGTCACAGTCAGCAAACGCACTTGCCCCGCAGGTCGTCAAATTCTTTGACAGGTTTACACTTTGAAGGTTTATGCATTCGGCGAATGCCGAGTCTCCGATTTCGATTATGTTATTTGTCATAGTGACTGATGTGATCGCTGTCTGATTAGCGAATGCGTCATTAGCTATCACATATACGGGTAGATTCTGAATCGTATCAGGAATGATTATGTTGCTTTTCGTTGACAAGCACTGAGTAATTGCGACATAGTATGTGTAAACATCATACCTAAAGTCGTCATTTGTCGCGGGATATTGAAGAACAGATTCCGAGATTTTCGCCTCAGGAGTACTCAAATCGACCTCCTGTGGCTTGCTTGATGCAAACCCGGAGAAAGAAAAGAAAATGCTAATAACAAGAAGAATTGACAGTATAAATTGCTTGCAGTTTCTTTACGATAAAAGGCTCCATTCTGCAACGAACGGAGCCTTCCTTATTTGACATCGACCTTTAATTAGTCGCGTATCGAGCGGCGACAAACATTTGAATCGTTTCACTGTTTTGAAACCGATTCTTGATATTTTTCTATAACATCAAAGGCGGTAGAAATCCGTTCCTTTTGACAATCTGAAATATTATCTGCGTACTTTTTCCGGAGCTTTACTTAACACATTTTGTTTAGCGTTTATTGCTCCTGATGCTTTGGTTATCTAATGTCTCCGTATTATCCTGAGTTAAAAAGCTCCTGTTATCATTTCGTTATCAGGGTTGATAACTCCGATAGTTGCACCGTGGATAATACTATACTGTTGTCCAGTATAAACGCTTTTCTTTTTTTGTTTCAACTGTATATTTATTACTATGCTTTGTTTTGCATCAGTTCTTAAGAAACGATGGATCGAGAACGGTGGCAATAAAAGAAATAAAATCACAAGCAGATTTATACTTCTTATATATTTCTTCGACTGTAATGTTGACATCATACTCAGCGAAATTTTCATGTACGAGTAAGTTGCGTTGTTTACCAAGCTCAACAAAGTCAACTTCAGATGTTCTCAATTTTTCGTCGTTATTTATCTGTTCACGAACTTTTGCTTTCGTGGCTTCACCAAAAAGCGACCAAAAGGCATTCGTATTCTTCGCATCCCAATTGAACAAGGTATGATATTGCCTTTCGATAACCTTGTTTTCAATCAAAGTGACGATTCTCTTATCCGATCCACTCGCTTTTATGGCATACTCTGATATTTGCTTTGAAATAGCGCTTTCAAAAAAACTGGCAGCGGATAAAACCAAGACTTTCTTATATGCATTGTTTATGTAAGTGGCAAAAGTAATTTCACCTTTGCCGACCAAATATTCATATAATTCCTGAGAATCTTGGTATTGCCGCTCAATTCGCTCACTTTCCATGTTATTCCTCGCTTGTTAACTCTTCCTGAATTCCGTACAGGTATTTGCGAGTGAGCTTTAATCTGCTTTTCACGCTATCAACATGAGAAGTGCTATGCGTTATGGCAGTTTTAAAGCCTTCATCATTCTTTAGTGCCTCAAAAGCCTCCGCACTTATTTTTGCAGAGTCAATACCACCTGAGAGAATCCTTTCGGTAACAGCCACAAATACCGAATCAAACAATGATACATTAAAACTTCCTGTTTTTGTGAGAAATTCTTTAGGGTTGATTGCTTCACAGATGCTCAGAAAATCGTTGAACACATTTTTGCATTTTTCAGTTTCGGCCTCAGTGAATTTTTGCGCTTCTTTAGAAAAACGATTAAGGAATTGAACCATTGATCCTGTATAGTCCTTCTCATTATAAAGCAGTGCAAATGAGCGAAGCAATACTTCCACATCGCGGAACTTATCATCTTCCTCTTCCTTGCCAACGAGATTTCTCCATCTTTCATTTGAATTCAATGCGTATAGCATATCGTAAAACGGAGAGGTATACAGGCACCCTCTGATTTCTTGCGGAGAAAGATTCAATCCCCCAGTATTCAAACGACTGAAAATTTCATATATAGAACCTGTATCTTCGGGCTTATTTTGCCGGATAGACATACAGCGAATAGGCATAAGGTCAAATGCACTTCGTTGTGATACATCCAGTGTGTGATACTTTTTGTTATTCAAAGGATGCTGCGCTCCGTTTTCCAATTTTGCGAATTGGAGCTTAAAGTCCTGGAAATAATCATTGTTTGCTAAAATGCTTTCAGGTATATTCCCGTTCTCATCAAAAACCTTTCGCAAAAATGTTCTCTTTCCGCTTCTGGGAAACCGTTGCTTGACAAAAAAGTACATTGTAAGAAGTCGCTGCTGACCATCAATGACGCTGTATCTATTTCGATCCATTTGATATAAAAAAATCTGAGGAACAGGAAGCCCAAGAATCAAAGACTCAATAAATCGAGAAGCCCGCTTTCTATCCCAAACATAGTTTCTTTGGAAAGCCGGCATTGAAATTACGCCTGACTCGATAAGACTGTTGATGGTCATAACATTAAAATCGTTCGGAATAACGCTAATATCATATGATATTATTGAGGTTTCCTCGTTTTGCATTTCAAAATAATCAGCCATTTTCATGTTCCTCCATGAATAAATTAATGGTATCTAATATGCTTGTTGCAATACCTTGGGCAAGAAGGACTGGAACTGCGTTTCCAACCATCTTGAATTTTGCGGATAAAGGAATATCCGTAGGTAACGAAAAATACGCAGGTGCCGACTGAATAGCCATGGCTTCAGCAACGCTTATCCTTCGCGCCTTATAGGGATGAAGATGAACTTCATTATTACCATAGGCCGATGTCGGAGCATAGCGCCAGCGATGCAACCGCTTAAATGATTTCCCGGTTGTTGCACCTTCGCAAATAGTATCGAACTTATTATGTGCTTTGGTGCCAAAAATATCCTGACCATTGGGATGATTAGAGACATCGTTGTTTTCAAACCAATGCTCAACGGTAAGATTAACAGGGATTCCATCTGGGCAAGCAATTATACTGTCTATTGAAAAAGGCGAGGTGGTCGGCCAAGGAGCATTAAATATGTCCTGCAATTTCAGCAGCTTATGTGCTCCAAGCTCACACCTTACATTCTGGCCAAATACTCTTGAAGCAAATCCCACCAAGAACAGCCGTTCTCTAAACTGTGGTACTCCGTATTCTAAAGCATTTTCTACTGAATCAAACAGGTGATATCCTGCTCTTCGCAACCGTCTCTTTATTGAATCGTAAAAGTCTCTATGTTTTTGAGTCTGATATAGTCCTTTCACATTCTCCAAAAGGAAGAAATCAGGTCTTCGTTTAATAATCAGTTCAGTATATACGGATGTTAGTTGACCGTTTTTCCCATCTTTTCCTTCATTTTTACCCGCTATGGAAAAATCAGGGCACGGCGGTCCTCCAATAAAGCCAATCAATGCGTCTGCATTTTGCCTGTAATCGGGAAATGTTTCATTCCACACATCATCTGATAAGAAAGCTCTGACATCAGAATGACTATACCCATACTGTGGTCTATGTGGATTCATTCTTCTCGCGTATTGATACGCTCGTAAGAAACGTTCGTCGTATTCATCAACAAAGGCTATGTCAAAACCAGCATTCTGAAATCCAAGGTCGAGAAAACCAACGCCTGAGAAAAAAGAGTATATTTGTGTGGGCATTGTGTTTCCCTCCCTTCTAAATATGCTCAGATAAATAATTATCAAATATCTGTATGCGTTTTACATTATTGGAGACATTTTAACCACACAATCAACCATCTATGAACAGACTGTTTGACGGGATCCAATCCGTAGCCAATTCGTCTGCTTTTTCAAGCCAACGCTGAATCCGTTTTTCTGGCGGGACGCTTTCGCCCCAGTATTCCACAAATAAAGCATCGTCCATCGAAAAAGCGGCTAATTTCATCTCGTTCTCAATCAGTTTTAGTGCTCTTTCGATATATATACCGCCCTCGTCATCATTTTTCGGATTTGCCACACTACCAGCCGAGAACAGATCCCGGGCTTGATGACATAGTACGCCGTGATAAGTCAGTAAATACAAAACCATATCATCGTATTTATTTCGAGATCGTCCTGATTTTACAATACTCGGGCAAAGTAAAGCGGCTTCTGCTCTCAATCGTGTTTTTTCTTCTGCTGACAGGTTTGTATATAATCGAGCTTGGATAGGGGTCGTATGTTCATCTGAGTCTTCTTTGTCCTCAACCCACCACAAACGTCCGTCAGGATGAATCTTACGAGCATAAGCACGGATGTACTTCATTTTTTCTTGCATATCAAGCTTCCTGAAGTCATCATAACAAATGCCCATTTGCTGAAATAATGATTCCTTAATTTCTGCTTTTTCTGATGGTAGTTCAATTTCAAAGCGGGGCACGTGTGAGGTTCTTACGTGAATGACACTTTGCTCATATTCACCCCATCTCACTTCGGGAACACCGCCCATTTTTCCAAAAACAACATAAATGTGTTTTACTTCATCAATTCGCTGTGTTTCCAATACACTATTTGCAATGCTGCGCCAAGTATCATTTAGCGTAAACTTCACCTCAACGCCATATTCGCCCATTGCAATATCCGGGAAAGCTTGCGGATGAGGGTTAAAGTCTATTTGAAAAGAGCCATCATTTTTTGTAATCTCATCCAATACCTCTCGGACTCGATTTTCAAAATGGGCTGAGGTTTTGAAACCGGTGGAACGGGCTTCTAACGTCAAAAGCTCACACGCCTTATTTAGTATTTCCTCAAAATCAGTTTTTGTCATAAAGAATCTTACCCTTCAAGTATAGATTTTACAGAATTAGCTATATGCCATGCCAATACGGGTGGTACGGCATTGCCAATTTGACGCTCTGTTTCTCGCAAGCCGCCGACAAAAACAAAAGAATCAGGAAAGGATTGAATTCTCGCAGCTTCTCTCATTGAGATTCTTCTGGGCAAAAAATAGTGAAACTGTATATTTCCGTGACATTCTGCGCGCATTGTATATCCAGGGCGATCTGCAATCAATTTTCGATTGCCTTGTTCACCACTTACTTTGGCGTTACTCCAAATATGAGAAAACGCCTTGTCTTGTGGGAGTTTTTCCAAATCATGTAGCGCTTCGTAAGCAGTGATCGGCTTTGACACACTCGCCTTAGGCGGCACAAATTCAGGGAGTCCTTTCTTTGTACCTACAAAAATTACACGCTCTCGAGTCTGCGGAACACCATAATCTTCTGCGTGATATAGTTCATAGTTCAAATTGTAACCAAGAGAATTGAAATCATCGAGTATCTTGTTTAAGGAGTATTCATTCTGTTTTAGCAATAATCCACCGACATTTTCTGCAATAAAAATTTTGGGATTAGTGCGTTTTACTGCCTCAACAATATATGTATACAAACTGCTCCTTTTCCCGTTTACACCAAGCATTTTTCCATTAATTGAAATATCTTGGCACGGGAAACCGCCAACAACAATATCCGCTGATTGTGGTAAATTATTAATTTGCTCGGCAATATCACCCTCGACAATATAATCCCCGAAATTCTCCCTGTAAGTTTTGCAAGCAGCTGAGTTTATTTCGTTTGCCCAAATAATTTTGAAGCCAGTTGAAGGATAATGGCGATCCAAGAAATCGAAACCGCCAATCAATCCAAGATCCATACCACCACAACCAGAGAACAAAGAGACTATGGTAATTGGCTTTTTTATGGTACGTTTATCAATAGGGTACGGCTCCTCGCTATCAACAACCCAATTACGCCCGATTTTTTGGGCTGTTTTAAGCGCCCCTTTTTCGGCAAGTCTGCGTATGGTATCGCCGCTTTTGTTATGGGCTTTAGCATATTCGGAAAGGGCAATAAGCATAGAAATACACCTCTCAATCCTAAATGCATTATACACGATATCGTGCAAAAATGCAATACTTTTCAAGAAAATTAACATTTACTTCTTGCTAATAAGGTCAATTACTAAGCAGGGCATTTGAAATGACTTCCCATGCACAATTTCGATTCGTTTACGGGAGTCAAAGTCCCGTGCCTTACCGCTTGGCTAAGCCTCAATATCTTTTAACGCGGAAAGTATGTAAGATTACCTTCGAAAAATTAAAGGATGGGACGAGAGGCTCGCCGTCAAGGAGGGTGAGACGGCGAGCATCGCCACATGAAGGGAATAATAAAATGAAAGACTTTTTTGTCTTCAGAGAAAGTATGTAAGATTGAAATATTTTTTTCGACCTTTTCGGCAAGCGGACCTAAAATCGTCATTCTGAGCGATCAAATTTCCGCTTCTTTTCACATCGAATGTCCACATGTTCTTTGAAAAAGTCCACTACTCTGTCCTCGAACACAATAAACCGATCTTCATTTATCATAGCGACGATTGCCGCTACTATTGCTAAAAATTCGATAATGGTTCTAACAGTATCGGCTGTATTCATGCCGTCATCCCCTTCCGTTAATTTGAAGGACTCGCAAAAGAAAACGGTTCGGGTTTGTGGAGCCTTGCATGGGTGTAGTTTGATTTTGCGACACGAACATTACATCTCAGCTCAACTTCGACTGTGCTTTCCGAAAGCCCGAGCGCTCTGCAAACAGCCTGCCAATCTCTATCGCTTTTGAAATCGTCTTTCCAAAGCATCAGGGTGTTATTCTGCATCAGCCCACTTCCTTTCGCTTTTTGCTTCGGCAAAGAAAGTATGTAAGATTTATTTCGACATTCGTGTTTCTGTACAAGTGAAAAGGGGGAAATAGAAAAAGAGCTGCCGCAACCGGTTAATTCCGATTGCGGCGGCTCTGGTTTAAATATAACTCGTTTGAGAATACAAAAACTTGTTACGGCACATAAACATCCTTCATTATTATAGAAGCGGTAATCGCCAACGAAACAATTTCAGCAATGATTGAAATAATGTAAAACCATATTGAGATACGATTGTTGTTTTTTTTAATTGTTCGACCGATTAGAACGCATAATATTGGAATAAACAACGGAAGTAGTACGGCAATAGTAAAAGCAAAACACAATGGCATAATAGCTAAATACAGCACATTATCCTTTGAAAAGAAAGCTACACCGATAAATGGCACAAGGGCTGCTACCTCTGCGACTACTGCTGCAATTATCGGTAAAACAATCGACCGTTTTCGTCTTCTTTGCCATCGTGTAATTAAAATGCTAACGACAAGAACACCCAAAGGTAAACCTAAAAATAAAAATGTCGCTAATGAGGCAGACTTAAAAGCTCCAACAAAATTCGATAAATGTTGAGATAAATCCATTTATATCCTCCCACTCAAAAGTATTTCCATAAATATGGGAATATAGATTTGCCGACCTTGTCAAAAACACCATTGCCCCCAAGATCTATGGGATTTGCATGCTGTACAAAAACTGTGCATAAGGTTTCCATTACAAAGTATTCATAGGTTTTGTTATAGAGTGATGGATTTGTTTTTTTAATTCCAGATAAAACATTTAATATTTTATCCGACTCATAAAATATTAGTGCATGTGCATATATCTCTTGTGCAATTCCAATTACGGCCGCACCATCGCCTTCGTAAGCCCAAGTATAATACTCCGCCACTTTCAGGCACACATTTTTGTTCAAAAAAGCCTTGCACACATCGAAATTCTGTTTTCCCTTTATTCCGGGATGCATAGACTCAACGCCATATAGTGCTCCCATTTTGTCTCCATTGTAAATAACCATAGAAACATACAGCATATCGTCAGGATCTCCAATTTCGGTTAGCAAAATTATAATTTCCAGAATCGACATACTTGGTATTGACCTTAGAACTGCTACACTTTTGATGATACAAAAAAACGTTTTTACCAGCCTTACTCCATCTTCTTGATTGCGTCCGCTCGGATCGGAATACATAACAGGATTATTCTGACAATATGCAAACATATTGACGCCCTGAATGTAATCATCACCGGCCACAAGGAGGGAGTCCGCATTGATGAAGCGGCAGGTTTCGGGGTCATAGTAACGGCTTTGGAGATAGTAGAGCTTCGTCTCGACATCATAGTAGTATCCCCTGTATCTCAGAGGATTCTTGACGCCTACGGTATCCGCAAGGCTGCCGGTGACGGATATGACCTTGCCCCAAGAATCATAGGTGTATCTGACAACAACATTTCCGCTGCCGTCATAGATGCCTATGATATCGCCCTGAAGATTAAGCAAATAGAAATAGCTCTGTCCGTTATAGCTGAACCCGTAAGGCGCACCTCCTGCCGAATAGGCGAAGTTTATGACCTCATCGCCCGTCTTTTGAGAAACAAGAGTGCCGCCAAGATAGGTGTACTTAGTCTCAACACCGTTAACGGTCTTACTCGTTCTGATACCGGCATTGTCATACTTAAACGACATTGATTTTCCGTTACCC
>ULNH01042471.1_pt1 | contig 20537 bp, 18 predicted proteins | sample 1951871 | NCBI WGS metagenome assembly ULNH01 (sample SAMEA4835572, study PRJEB28245) | human gut metagenome | biome: gut microbiome; material: fecal sample | place: Denmark | collected 2008 | reverse complement strand
GCTCCTGGTAACAGAACATTCTTTAAAAACCAGACAAAGGGTGCAATCAATAATCCTTTTATTGGAAATGCATTTGCACAATTTGTATATAATAAGACAAGATATTGGCTTGAACAGAACACAGCACTTGCAGCTAAAGTAATTGGTGAAGCAGTTATAAATAAAAAAGCACGTGAAGAGGGTGCTGAGGTATCTAAGAAAGTAATTAAGTCACTCAGCAAAGCAGTAAGCTTTTCAAGTAAACCTAAGGATTTCAGAGATTGTTCAAGTAAGAATATACTTGAAAGAGAGCTATACATCGTGGAAGGACGGTCAGCACTTGGTTCTGTAAAATTAGCTTGCAATCCAAAATTTCAGGGCGTTATGCCTGTTAGGGGAAAACCTATTAACTGTCTAAAGGAACGCATTACTAGAGTATTAAACAATGATATTATCATTGATTTGTACAGAGTATTCGGATGTGGTATGGAAGTAGAGAACAAAAACTTGGAAGATTTACCTAAGTTTGATATAAATAAACTTAATTGGGGTAAATTAATCATCTGTACAGATGCCGACGTCGATGGTATGCATATTAGATGTTTGTTGATAACAATGTTCTACATCTTAAGTCCAAGCCTATTAAAAGCTGGCAAAGTGTACATTGCAGAAACACCATTGTATGAAATGACATACAAAAAGGAAACCAAGTTTGCATTCGATGATAACGAAAAAGAACAGATTATGCAATATTTCAAGAGTCTTGGTGCAAAAGATGGACAGGTTAAAATTCAGCGTTCAAAAGGTTTAGGTGAAAATGACCCTGAAATGATGAGCATTTCAACTATGAAACCTGAAACAAGAAGATTAATACCTGTAGAATATCCTGAAAATGACAGTGAATTAAGAGGATACTTCAATGCATTACTTGGAGATGACCTTGAAACAAGAAGAATACTTCTTGAAGAGTATTTTGACTTAGTTGAAGGCAACTTGGACTAATAATAAAATATACAATCATTACATAATAGGAACATGATTAACTTCATGTTCCTATTTTTTTACGTTTAGGATATAAAATATATGATATTAAAATTTTAATTAAGTACACACTAAAGTTACTAAAAAGTAACTTTATACAGTATATGTATAACTTTATTATAGAAAGGTAGGAGACAGAACAACTATGAGTAATCCTAATTATATGACACAGGGAAGTAATGGTATAATAAACATAGATTGTAATTCAGTCCCAGATAAAGGGTTTCTTGATGCAGTCAAAACCAAGAATATAGTTAAATTTAGAATAATGTCTCATAAGGATAAAGCAGCTAATGCAGATTATGTACCTGGTGGACCAGATGTAATAGTCAAACATATAACAGGTGAAACACAATTAATTACTAGAAAGGACCTTGTAAAGACATATGTTCATGCAAGTGGAAATAAAATAAAACTATCTGTACTAAAGAGTGATAAACCTTATTTAGCATACAATACATGCAATGAAAACTATAAGGTTATGAAACTTCCTAATAATTGTATAGCAACTTTACCTAACGGAACTCAAACAAAACCTGGTAATTATATTGTAGCAAAAGTAGATGTTAATGGTCAAGTAGATAAAAGTTCTTTAGCAATGATATCACCAAGTGTTTTCAAAAAGATATTTAAGATTCCATTACAGGCAGTTATTAAAAGACATATGGGTAGTGAGTCAAAGACAAGAAAGATATTTACACTATTTAATAGGAATAGAGATAGACAATTTGCTCATAAACAAATACAACCAGAGTCAGTCAAACCTACATTTAATAGTTCCGAAATAGGCATGAATCCAGCTAATATAAATATTAGTTCTGTTAATGATTCACCAGAAAAGAAAATATGGAGACCTACTATTAATAGACAAGGAAATAATAGTCAGCAAGCAGCTAATACTAATATTAAATCAACATACAAATATAGAGTTACAGCTAAAGTAGTCGATATGGATGGAAGAATGCTAGGATTCGCAGTTCAAGAAATAGCAACTGGTAGGTCTAGAAATCTTAAGATTAATGAACTAACACAATTATGTATGAATAAGCTTGTTGAAAATGTAATGGTAGTACACAATCAAAGAGGTAATATATACTTAAAAGGTAATGGATGTAGCTTAGAAAACTTACCTCAAGTAATAGCATAAAATTGGAGGTCTTTTAAAATGATTGACATGTCAGAATGTTTTAATATGATAGGTACAGATGGGTGTATGGATGTTGCATCATCATTGGGTATGCAAGGCATAGACCCTGCAATGCAAGAAATAAGTATACCAATATATGGACCGTTCTTTATGAAGATTCTCATAGGGCAAGATTGTGGATTCATATGTGATTCAATACCGGAGTTTACAGCTATTAGACAGCTTAATCAAAATTGTGGTACAGTAGCAATAACATTAAACTTATTAGAAATGGATATATTAACATTAGTAGGAGCACTGTTAACATTTACACCTAATACAGGAATGAATTGTTTTCTTAAATTATCAGCTGTTGATTTAGTAAACATGTCAGCAGAATTACTAAGCATGATATCAGATGCAGCTGGAATACCATTACCACCTGGTGTCAATGATGGACTTGTTGATATAACAGAAGTAGCAGGAGATATACTTCAAGCAGTTTTTGATATGCTTATGGATGTATTAAATAATGATTTAGAAGAAAAAGGAATAGCACTTAGAGAATGGGAAGAATTACCTGATTTTTATAATATGGTAAAAGAATCTGGTGAGATGCAAGAAATGAGAATGTACAGACAACAAATTGGAGCATTTTTATTCTAATAATACATTATATTATGCTAAATAATATTTATAGTATATTTATAAATATTTAAAGGAATTTTAAAGTATGGAGAAATTACAGCAGTTAACAAAATATGACAAATTAGCAAATGAAGCAGGCATAATAGATAAAAATATATTCTTAGATAATATAAAGGCATTAGCAAAATATGATAATACATATGAGGATGTATTAAATAGACTTATACAATTATCTGAAGAATATATAGAAATAGAACCTAACATAGAATATGATAAGTGGTTTACTGAATTAGGAAGAATATACAATGTAACTGGTGGCTTATGCTTTCATCCTTTATATTGCATAGTGTGTGACTATACAAATACAAAATTGCAAGAATATTTTGACTTTGAAGAAATGAAAAGAACAGTTTATAATTTTTATGTAAAAGATTACAATAAATTTATAGAACTGCTTAAACAAGTAATAACACCAAGTGGAAGATGTAAATGGACAACTGTAATACCTTTGAAAGAGAAAGAACAGATTACAGAGATTAAATTAGATGCACGTGGTATACCAGAGGTTCCTTTTATTCCAGATGAATTACTTAGGGAGATTAAATAATATGCATTATATTATGAATAAAAATACACCAGTTATAGAAATAGAAACTAGTAGGGTATTAAACAAATATAAATCACCATTAGCATTACAGATAGATGATATTAATTACACTAAAATATATAAGTGGTTAGTACATAGGGCATTACCATTAAGCAGAAAAAATGCAGATAAAATATACATGACACTAGGATTATCTAGAGATAACCAAGAATTTGAAATGATGTGTATAACACATGCATTATCAATCAATGATAATTATTGGGTAGCAAATGAAAACGAATTAGGTAAAATAAAATATGAAGATATAAACTTATTTACAAATTCTCTAAATAAATCACTGTATCTAGTAGCACTGAGAGGTGCTAACACATTTACAATAACTGATAAAAACATATCAGCAGAATATACAGGTCAAGGAACATATCCTAAATGCTTCGTAAGAGAAAATAATGAAATATATTTATATAAGAATGGACCAATAGGCGAAATAACAAACGAAATATATGCAGGGTTTATAGCACAATTAGTTGGGTTTAAATCAGCAACTTATGAATATAAAAAACTTGATAATATAGATTGTACAAAGTCAAAAATATTAACAGGACTTAATGAAAATTGGGAAAACGCGTTTATAATAAGTGAATATACATATACTAATTATGGTAAAATACCTCAGGAATTTGCAATAGATAGATATAAATTAGAATACGCTAACATGATTATATTTGATGCATTAGTACTAAATGATGATAGACATATGAAAAATTGGGCATTCAGTATTAATGCAAATACAAATACAATAGACGGAATATCTTACAGCTATGATTATAATAAAGCATTTCAAGCTAATAGTAAATCATACAGTAACTTAATATTTGATGGAAGTAGAAAGCTTAATCTATTGAGTGCAGCTAAAAAAGCATACAATGAGATAGGTACATCATTAAATTTAGAATACTTATACAATATTATAGATAATATAGACATTAAGATAAATAAGAAAACATTAAAAAATAGAATATTATACATAGTAGGAAAAAAATCAAATCAAAATGATTGTTACTAATCTATAGACTTAGCAATGCTAAGTCTATATTTATGCTTATAATTATTTTTGCTAGCAATTTTGTAGTTAGCAACAATAATAGGATTATTGACTATGTTACCTACTTTATTGTATAATAATTATGATTTTTAATAAAATTATGTACAAATTAAAAGTAAACGGAGGCTTTAAGAATGGAAATTAGCAAGCTATTATTAACTAATTATCTTCCATATGGTAAGTATACTATCATCTCCAGAGCAATTCCAGGACTCGATGGTTTAAAACCAGTACAGCGTCGTATTTTATATTCGATGCATAACAATGGATTAGGTAAACCTGATGCAAACACTACAAAAAGTGTAAAAATTATAGGTGATGTAATGGGTAAGTACCATCCACATGGAGACAGCTCTATTTATGGAGCACTTGTAGGTATGAGTACAGGATATGAGGGATTTAACATTCCTTACATTAGAGGTAAGGGTTCATTTGGTAAGGTGTATTCAAGAGACTTACAGTGTGCAGCTCCTCGTTATACTGAAGCTAAGTTAACACCTATTTGTGCAGAGTTCTTTGATGGAATTAAAGAAGATGCAGTAGATATTGTAGATAACTTTGATGGAACAGAAAAAGAGCCTGTAATACTTCCTGTTAAATTTCCTAGTATATTAGTAAATGCAAGTGCAGGTGTTGCTGTAGGTATTAGTTCAAACATTCCATCATTTTCATTAACAAATGTATGTAAAGCAACTCAGGGAGTCTTACAAGGAACAATTACTGATGCAGCTGGTCTTGCTAATGTATTAGGTGCACCAGAGTTTACTACAGGTGGGTTCTTGCATGCAGATGCTAAATCACTTGAGAAATTATGTGCAACAGGTAAAGGAACATTTACTATCTCTGGTAGGGTTGAGGTATACTCAAATCAGATTGTAATTACAGAAATTCCTTATTGTACTACAGCTGAAGATATCATGGATGCAATTGATGAACATATGAAAGATGATACACTTAAGGGTGTAAAGAACATTCGTGATGAGATTGGTCTTGATGGACTACGTATTGTAGTTGAAATTAAAGCTGGATATAACTCTAGAGAAGTACTTCAAGAATTATGTAGGTTAACACCTCTTAGAAGTAAGGTATCATTTAGAACAAGAGTTATCGTCAATAATAGATATAAGGAATTGTCTATTCTTGAGGTTGTACAACAGTGGATTGAGTTTAGAGAGAACTGTATTACAAGAGTATATCAATACAGATTAGACAAGGATTTAGAGAAAGAACACTTATTATCTACTTGGGACCATATTAAGAATGATATTCATGGTGTTGTTCAGATGATTTCAAACAATACTGAAGCTGTAGCAAAAGCTAATCTAATGAGTACTTATAATCTTGATGAGATTCAGGCAGAATACTTGCTTGACATGAAGATTAGAAGTATTACTAAGGATAGAGCAGAGAAATCACTTAAAGAATTAGCTGAAACTCGTGAAAGAATTGCATACAGCAAAAAAGTAATTAGCGATAAGGCAGAAAGAGCAAAGCTTATAAATCAAGATTTACAAGACATGATTGATAAGTATGGTTCAGAGAATAAAACAACACTTGCACCTGAACTTTCTGAAGATGACACTAAAGCACCTGAACTTAAGATTAGTGATGAATTAACAACTGTAATTCTCACTGAAGATGGTTATATTAGAAGGTTACTATCTACAAAGGATATTATGAGTACATATGTTGCTCCTAATGGAGACAAGGAAGTTCTTAGATGGAACATTAAGAATAATGAGCATCTATTGGTATTTGATAGATATGGAGTTGTGCATAAGATTCTAGTAGATGACATTGACCAGGGTAGAGGAAAGCTTGTAGATAAATTGTATGAAAAGGCAGGTCTTGAAAAGGCAGAAGATTTAATTTATGCTGATGCCTGTGGAGATTATACTGGTTACTTCAACTTGGTTTATCCTAATGGACGTGGTACACGAGTACTATATAGTAATGCATCTGGTAATAGAAAGCAATACAAAGGATTATATGATACAGTAGAGCCTGGACACTACTGGATAACTAAGGAAAATCAGTTCTTTATGGTTACAAACAGAATGAAAGCATCATACTGTGACTTAACTAATTTAGGACAGCTTTCTAACAGAACTGCATTCAAAGTAGCAAGAGTAGCATCTGGAGATTGGTTTAAGAAGATGGTACTTTATAAGGACGTTCCTAATAAAGGATTGATTAACCTTGAGAAATATAACAAGGATTACACTGTAGTTATAGGTGATGACGTATTATGGGTTGATGAGGAAGAAATCAAAAAAGCTAGAGAGCTTAGAGAGAAAATGGTCAACCAGTATAAATTAAATGCAGAAGCTGAAGAAAAACTAAGGGAACAAGCTAAACCTACAGTATAAGATATACGATAATTTTTAATTAAGGAGTAAATGTACATGTGGGATAGAATAGGTGCTATTCCCTTAGGAATAGAAAATTCACTTAGAAATATATTCGGAGCAATGTTAGTTGGTGGTATAGACAGAACAAATCCAGCTAATGCAGAGTTGATAACTAATAAGGTAATGATAGCTAAGGCATGTAGACCTAGATTTTCAGCTGATTTTACCTTTAATATATTCTATAACAACTATGCTATATTTTACGAGATACTTGTAACATTACAGGTAAAATCTTTCACTGTAGAACAGCTTGAGTCAATTGTAGAAACTAATAGAGATTTAATACTTGATAGTCCATACATTGATAAAAAGAGATATTCAGTTACAGAAAGTGGTAATATTGCAAGTGATGATGATATTATCACTGCTGTAACAATGTCACTTGTAGAAGATTTACAAGCATTGTCAATGTTATATGTTACAGAAGAAGAATTTACATCTGCTTGTAAAATATACACAGATTGGTATAAAAATGCATTTGCTGAATTTACAGCACTTAATATGTCATCAATTATGTCAGACACTGGTTTTGATGCAAAGAAACCTGGTAGAAGAATCAGACACTATCAGGGTTTAGCAGATATGCAGGAGTATTATAATGAAAACATGCATATCATAAAGTCACTATCTGATGAAAGTAGAATACATAGCTTTGTACTTGACGAAAAGTGGTTAGGTAATGAGTTACAGGGAGAAAATAAGGTTGATGATAATGCACTATTTACAATAGGCATTAAAGAGATGGATGCAACAATAGGAGAGTTGCGACGTGGCAATATGTTAGGTGTTATGGGACCACCTAAGGGTGGAAAAACTCGTTTTACAAATTATCTTGTACAGAGAGCACTTAGCATGGGATATAATGTGTGCGTATGGCCTTTAGAGGGTACAGCAGATGAGTGGGAAGCAATGCAAGTATCTTGTTTCTTAGCACAGAGTTCATATGCTGATTTAAAAGCAAGAGGCAAGTCTGGTTCTATGATTAGAATATCAAGTAAAGATATTCTACAAAAGAGATATAATAAGTCACCTGAAATTATGAAACAAGTAGCAGGTGCAAAACAGATAATGGCTACTAGCGAACAGTATGGAAGATTATCATTTATAGAGGGTACAGCATATGTAGAGGACTTTCTTGATGTTATTGAAGCACACTATGAAAATGAGAATCAATTTGATGTATTGGTAATAGACCAATTAGTAAATGTTATGTCAAAGAAAGGAAAAGGTAAAGTAGAAAGAATTTCTGAGGCATACATGGAGACTAAGAACTTCTTAGCTAATAGACTGAAACGTCCAGCTCTTGGTATTATGCCAGCACAGCTTAAGCAAGACGTGGTTGACTTCTTAAGAAGAAATCCTGATGAAACTATTGACGTAACGGCAGGTGGTGAATCAGCTGAAACAGTTAGAACACCTGACGAAGTAATAGGTTTATTCTCTAGTAAAGAAGAGCGAGACAATAATATTATGAAAATATATAGCGTTGCTTCTCGTCATAATGGCTCATTCCAAGACTTCCAAGCTCGTTGTTATCTTGAATGCTGTTATTTCCTAAGTCAGGATGAAGATATAAAACAGTAATAAGCAATTGATTTTTTGGAGTATCAGTTATATAGTTTTCTGATACTCCAAAATATGTTTTAAGCAAGAACAGTATATGGTTGTTAATAAATGCTATTACAACATTTTTGAATACATTTTATTCAATAATTAAAGATTATTGATATTTAATAATATGAAAGGATGGATATAAACGACATGGCTGAGTTTTCAAAAGAACTTTTAGATATGATGACAGAGTTCATGATTTGTGAAGTTGGTGCACGAGTTCTTGATGGAATCACATATACTATGCTTCTAAAAAATAATAAGAAGGACATGGAAATTTATGAAAGATACATGACCATTAAAAGAGAAGTATTAAAATGTGGATATACTAACGATGAGATATTAAGAGTTTATGAGGTATCTAATGGTTATATATTTGATATGGATTTAAGAACAGCTAAGCAAATTACAGCTGAACTTGCAAAATCTGTAGCTAAGGCTAATGGTGGACAGACACCTGCAGGTGAATTAATTAAAGATATGCCAGACCAAAGAAGAAAAAGAGACATTGTAGCACTTGCTAAATACTTAAAATCAGAATATGATAAGGGTAACAGACAGTTTGAGGTAGCACTCTTTAGTAAGAATACAACAAATAGAATTGTAATTAATGGCAAAGGACCTAATGGTGAGCCAATATCATTAAGATATAATGCATATGCTATTAGACATTGGGATATTGAAACAGTCAATGAAAAATTTTTAATTCCATCTGGATTTAGAGTAAAACGCATTCAGCCATGTGAGATTTTTCCTTCAAAAACAGGAGTAAGCTTTATTTTTACACTTGAATCAATGGATGAGTATGGTATAAGACAATGATAGCTTCTATTATAATATGGGGTGTGGCAATTATTCTATTTGGGTTAAACCTTTTAAGAGAAATATGGGTTTATAGGGATATTAAAAGTAACTTTTATTGTAGTCATTGTAACACTTTTAATGAAGAGATTTCTCGTATAGATAAATGCAGTAAATGTCACAGAACATTTAAAATAAAAGGTAACAATTGGGACCATTTATTATTACATAGAGTAAATTGGATACCAACAAATAGTAAAAGTGAAGTATTTAAGTGGAAAGAATATAAGAAACTATCTTTAATAGAGATAACAATAAATATTATTGCAATAATCATAATAGCTATTGCTATTGCAATAACTATATTATAATATAGGCGGTGGAAATATGAAATTTACAGTTAGGAGACCACAGCAAATTCAAGGTGGCGGAATAATAATGATGGAATGTGCATTGGAAGATATAAATGTACAGCAATATGCAATTCTATCAATAGATGGTTCTACATCAAATTCAGGTTTGGCAATACTAAGAGAGTCAGACGGAGCACTTATGTATTCTATGTGTGCTACAAGAGATGCTAGTGGGGAGACACCTGTACATTACAAGATAAGACTTAAGAGACAAGTAGCAGATATACTGAGAAGAAATAAGTATATACAGCAGGTTTATTATGAAGAGCCTGTAATAGCAAATATTACAGCTGTAAGTAACCTATTTATGTTGCGAAGCTTCATTGAAGAAATGATTATAGAAAATGAACCAGAGTTTGACTACATTAAACATTATGAAATATCAAACATGAAATGGAAAAGACTGTTTTTAGCTCCTGATAAAGTTCCTAGTGGAACTGAAAATCAGAAGAAAGCAGTCAGAGCAAAGGTAGAACAAGGATTACCTTTCTTAAATAAAGTTACACAAGATGAAATTGATGCTATATGTATGGGATATGTAGCTTGTACAACTTTAAAAGAAGGTGGCTCAGGAGAAGATTTACAGTCAAAGAAAAAAGTTAGACCTTTTAAATATAATAGTGTATTTATTGGGGCAGATACAGATGACAACATGTTAACTGAGTTTTATGACATTTATAATGGACCTAAAAAGCTGTTAGAAAACGGAATTAGCTTTACTGAAATTGATGGTAAGACTAAGTTTGACCAGCACATATACAATACAATGGGTCCTGATGATGATAAAGTACTGATTATTAAATTTTCATCAAAACACCATGGCAATGTGGTGTTGGAGCATCGAATAGGTAACCTTGCAGCTCAGTATGATTATATTTACGCTGTTGTTTGGAGGGTTACACGTAAATAACGGAGGTAAAGAACAATGGCTAAATGTAATTGGTGTGGAAGGAATGTGAAAGCACTCGATGTTGTTACAGATTCATTAGGAGAGGTTAGTAATATCTGTCCAAGTTGTAAGAAAAGTCATGATGCGCATGAATGTATCAGATGCGGAAATGTAAGTGACTTGTTATTTAAAGGTAAATGCATGAACTGCGTTCAAGTAGATAACTACAAAAAGCAGGTAAGGCAAGACGAAGTAGCGCTTGGAATTTCAAGCATGGAAGATTTTGAAGAGGAAAGCACTAAGATTGATGATAAGATGGCACAAAGAAGTAATTATTGTGCAGAATTTGATTTCAGTGATGAAGAATATGATGACTGGATGACTATGGGAAAAGCAGTATCACCAAAAGATATTAAAGGAGACCCACAGTTAAGAAGAATATGGCTGATTGTAAAATTAAATGCAGCAGGACTTCCTTTAAGTGCAATAAATAATTATATTGAGGACCTTGAAAAGCTATTAGATACATGCTTTATGAAGTTGATAAATCGTAAGTGTAGAATTATTATAGCTAATTCATCAGAGAATAGAAAATTGATTAAATCATCAAAAGTCATTGATTATAAAAATGATGTGTTTATTGTAGAAGCATAAATATAATGTAACAATACATAATTAATATAGCAAGGTATACATATTAAATTTATGTATGTCTTGCTATATAATTTTAATAAGAGGACAAACAGGAATGATAAATATTAACACTTTAAATGAACTTAATAGATTTGGAGTAGGTGCAGATATAGCTAGTTTAGAGTCTTATACTGTTGATTATAAACAAGCAAATTTAGTAACTAGCATGTATGCATATGAGCATGACTATTTAAAAATGAATAAGATTCTTAAGGAGTTAAAGTCAGATTCTTTAGCATTTACAGATAAAACATCATTAACTGAAGAAGCTACAGATGAATATGATAAGTTACTAATGAAATATAGTAGTAGAACTATAAATGAAATATATGGAACAGATGATAAAAATATAGATGAGCTATGTAAATATATAAAATCACAAGATGATGAATGTATTGACATGGTAGCTATACCAAATATACTTGGAATAAATATTAGGTGTTCTTATACTAATGGATATTTATATAGAATAAATATAATTGGTGACGGTTACAAATATACAGATGTCACTAAGAGATTTAGAGAGCAATTACCTAAGTATGTTGAAAAATTCTCAAAATACAAGTTGGTTGAACTAAGAGGAAAAGCAACGATTTTTAATAATCATGAAGATTCACAGAATATATCATTAAATGTTGAAGCTTCAACAATGCATTTATTAAGGTTAAACTTGAATAATCAAGATATTAGCATAGTATTAGATGATATATTCATAGATACCGATGAAGAAACAGAGTTTACAACACAATGGGAGAAAATAGAATATATAAGAGAATTAGGTTTTAGCGTTCCACATCATGCACTTATAAGAAATGTGGATTATTCAATGATAAATGAAGCATTTAGTAGTTTTAGAGATTACTTTTCTAATATAGAGAATACAACAGGAATAATATATAAGTACAGTGGATATCAAATACGTGATAATGGAAAATTAAGTTATGAGCAAGTATACTCAAAATTTATATACATATTTGATAGATGTGATTATAGAAAAATATTTAGTGCTAGACTAAAATCTGTATTAACACTTAATAATAGTGAAGTGAATATAATACTAAAAGTGGTATCAACAAAATGTAATGATTGTTTGGCTATAGAAAATGTAAGTGTACAAGATATAAATACACTCAATACATATGATTTAAAGCCAGGAAACATTATATATTTCTATGTGAATAATAAGGAAGCTATACTGACTCAGAATAAAATAAGATAAACAATTAAAATATAAACAGTCATTTTAAGTATAAAATAAAGCATATAAATTGTCATTACTTTTAAAGTAAGTAAATATTTTAATGATTTGATAAAACAAATTTAGAACTAGTTGATATAATTTATATGCGGAGGTGTAAAATGGCTGACTTAAAAAATAATACTGATTTCGATGATATGGAATTTGATGACGATGTCATTGATGGTATAGACGAAGAAGAATTTGAAGATGGACTATTAGAGGAAGGTACACTTGAAGATGACTTTTCAGAAGATGATAACACATCTTTTGCAGAGTTTCATGACGAGGCTGTTGATGAGTCTGACCTAGGCATTAGTGACGATGGTATAGAAGATGGAGCACTCTTAAGTGACGTAGATTTACATGATGATGAAGATGAAATGATACCAACAGCAGAGTCTGACTTTATAAGTGATGCTGGTAGCATTGTTGTACAGGATGCTAATGACGATAGGGAAAATGGATTTACACTCACATATATTGATATAGAAAAGATAGCTATAACACAGAGAATTAGAAAGATGCAATCTGTTGAGGGACTTGTGCAATCAATACAATCAACTGGGCTTTTAAAACCTATAGTTGTAGCACCTACTGCAACAGAAGGTCTTTATGTACTATTAGATGGTTACAGAAGATTACAAGCGTGTGCACGAGCTGGAAAAGTTAAGGTACCTTGTGTAGTTAACAACAGAGTAAATACACCAGAAATTCCTATTCTTGAGGCAATGTATAATCATTCTCAGCATTATTCAATAAAAGAACAAGTAGATTATATAAATTATCTTGAGACACAAAAAGGTATTATGAATCCTGCTATGATTGAGTATTTACTTCAGATGAATAGTGGTGATTATACTAAATTAAAAGATATACTCAATGATAATGATGATGATATTGTTACAAAATTATATGACGGAGTATATGATATAGCAACAGCATTCAGAAAATTGGAACAGCGTCGTAAAAAAGAGACAATGGAAGAGAAAGAAAACAAAAAAGCAGCAAGGGTTTATGACGACGAGGAAGAGTCTGGTGCTGACCAGATTCAAGGTTCAGGTGAAGAAGCTGATGGTGATGCACTCACTGAGGAACAGATTCAAGCATTATCAATAAATGCAGAAAATCTTGATGATGATATAGAAGATGCTTCTTTAAATGAGATGATTGAAGAAGATAAAGACATGAATGGATTTAAGCCTCATAAACAAAAAGTTGGAGAACGCGAGTATGTAGACCCTATTATTAAGAAAACCGTAATGGCTAGAGATAAATCTACATGCCAGTGTTGTAAGAGAGGTGGAGAACAATACGTTGATATATTAGACTATCATCATATTTTACCTGTATTCCTTGGTGGGGCAGATACTCCTGAGAATGGTATAATGCTTTGCGTGGCATGTCATAGATTAGTTCATCTATATTCAACAGATGACCTACATGTTGATACAGCATTGTTAACTGGAAACTATAATGAGCTTAGTGATGAAGATAAATCTCATTATGAGAATGAAGAAATCTTTGAAGATGAAAAAAGAAGATTTAAAAGAATAATAAAACTTGGTTCTACTATTCGTAAAGGCATTGTAGCTAAAGGTATGAATAAAGAACAGTACAAGAAAGAGCATTCAAATAATGGTATAGGTCGTCGTAAACCAGGTGTTAATGCAGAACAAGAGACACTATAATTAAGAGAAGAGCATATTAAATAGGAGGATAAAGCAATGATTTTTAATCAAAATGGAGACAATGAGAAAGAAATGAGTGGCGGAGCAATGTTTGGGTATGCACTCATAGGTTTTGTAGCAGTAATCGTGGTTGTATTTATCATATTTGCAGTAACAAAATTCGTAGGTGGCAGCAAAGCTGATGAAGGAAATCAAACACAGATAGAACAAACAATTGAAACTGAAGAAGATACCGAAAATATTATTGAAGATAACACTGAAATTTCAGAATAAAGCAATACGAATATGAAAAATTAAATTTGTATAATGGAGATAACATGAGTATAGGATTTGATGAAGCTTTAAATAATGAAATATTATCACCTATATTACTGAAAAGTATACAATCTAGATGTAAGTGTGGGGCAAAAATAGAATTTAGTGATTCATTGAAAACTGCACACTGTTCTAATAAAAAATGTATATATACTATAATAAACAGAGTAAATGCTATAAGTAAAAAACTAAATCTTGATATATCTGATATAGATATTGAAAATATAGTTAAAAAACTTGGGCTAACAACACCATATCAAATATTTATGATTGATGCAGCAGCTAAAAATGGAAGTATCACTGGAGCAGATATGCATAATATAGATAGTGTTATACAAAATTTGGAAAAGGCTAAGCAAAGAGAATATTCATTGTACGAAATAGCTGAATTATCAGGCATAATATCAATAGAGAATACAGCAAAAGCTATTTTTAATGGATTTGATTCAGTAACAGAAGCTTACAATGAGATAGATAAAGGACAGTTATCATTCATAAGTGAAAGATTAGGATTGTCAACAACAGAGGCATCTACACTTGGTGTTGAGATTTATAATCAATTAATAAAATTCATGGAAGAATTTTTATTTGCAGAGATGCAATTAAAAATAAAGAAATATTCAGATTATAAATTAAATATAGCATTTTGTGACAATATAATTCCATTTTTAAATAAACAGGAATACATAGAATACATAAACTGTTTATCTAAGTATAAGTTTAACTACGTAAGTTCTATATCAACATCTACTGATATACTTATAAGGAACTCAAGTGAAAATAGCAGTAAGAGCAGAGCAGCAAGAATAATAAATGATAAGTTTGTAGCTAACTCAGTAAATAGTGGTGAGTTAAACTTAAGTGATATAGGTATATTCAGAGATGGTGAAGTTAAACCTATTGGAAATATTATTTACATATGTAAATCTGATGAATTAATACATAGGCTCAGCGGATTGGAGGGTAATTAACACATGGAACCTAACCAATACAGAATAGTAGCTAAGGAGATAAAAGGGATATCACTTATAGGATTCACTATTGAAAATACAGACGGCAATAAGAAAAATACATCTTTACAAGATGCAATTAAATTAGCAAGAAGTAATAAAATTAGTAATGCAACAGCTAAATTTGATGTACTTAGCAGTGAATATATGATAGATATAGAAAATGGTACTGATACACTTCCATATTCAGATAGAACAAAAAGTATAAAATTATCATTACTAGGTAGATTAATTGGAACAGAGGGAAAATGTATAGGATACAAGGCACAAGATGATAAAGGCAAGGCTTATAAATTAAGTATATCAAAGGTTTGGGATTTAGCAGAACAAGGTTCAATATTTGGCATAAAAGCAAGAGTTAGTTCAAAAGGTAGAGTACTAGAAAGCACTGATGAATGTAGATTATCCGAACTTCCAATATTCAAAAGTTAATGAAAAATTTATACACAATTTTAAGACCTGTCAGTTGACAAAATTGTATAAATATGGTATTATATAGATGTGGAAGTAAAGGAGATTTTTATATGAAAAGTACACTCGTGAAAAAATAGACCTATCTACTTGTAGAGTTGGTGGGTCTATTTTTATATAAAAATACAAAAAGGAGAAAAAGAAACAAAACATGATTAACAATGAAATTAAGTCCAATATGGTAAATGTAGTAGCAGAGGATGGTAAGGGATTGCAACTGATGAAGTTATCAGAAGCAATCGAACTTGCAGAAAAGACTGGTGAGGATGTGATTTGTTTGAATGATAAAGCAGAAATACCAGTTGTAAAAATTATGGACTATGGAAAATTTCAGTATGAAAAGACTAAGAAAGCAAAAGATAATAAGAAAAAGGCTAGATTAAATGCACAAGGAACAAAAGAAATTGTCATTTCTGATTCAATTGCAGAGCATGACTTGATTATAAAAGCGAACAACATAGATAGACTTCTCGAAGAAGGTAATAAAGTAAGACTTACAATTAGATATAAAGGGCGTTCTGTAAGATTAATAAATCAGGGTCCTGAAAAATTACAAGCACTTGTAAGTCATTTAAAATATTCATACAGAATTGAAAATACACCTAAGATTGAGGGAAATAAAGTCAGTATGTGTGTTGTTCCAGACAAAAAGAACTAAAGGAGGAACAGCAATGAAAAAGAAAATATTTACATTGCTCATAATGACAACAATGGTATTGTCACTAGTAGCATGCGGTAAGCAGAAGGATACTGGTATCATAGTTTCTGTTGGTGATGAGAATAATGATTCTGGACTTAATGATATGACGACAGAAACTAATGATAAAGAGAATAGTGAAGATGTATCTACAGAAGATATTAAGGAAGATACAGATAACAAATCAGATGAATATATGGATTACATAACAAGTGGTTTTGTTACAGAAAACGGAGATGTTTATCAGTTTAATGTAGATGGAACTTACAGTTGTTATTTAGTAGAAACAGGTACAAGTTCATATGGAACATATGAAACAGATGGTAAATCATATATGACATTGAAATGTACAGAGGATAACAGTGGTGAAGATGTAAGTATTACTGAAGATAACAGTGCAGTATCTTATACAACTGAGGAGCCTCAAGGAGATGGTACGGTTCTTGTCACTGAGTATGATGAAACAGACAATGTAATTAATCAATATACAAGAGAGGAAATATTAGAAGGGGCACCTATAACAGAGGAAGAGGCAGCAGCTGCAGAAAAAGAAGAGGAGGCAGCTTCTAATGAAGAAACATCAGATACTGTATTATACGAAACTACATATAAATTAACAAGAACAACAACTACTGATGAATATGATAACACTATAGAAGTTGTTATATTATCAAAGGGAGATACAAAGATAGTACTCCAGAAACAATTTGAGTTACAGTAAATATTGTAATAATTATACGAGTTACTTATAAATGAGTAACTCGTATTTTTATGTTATAGCAATTAAATATTTATGTATCATTGCATAATTTTTATATACATCTTGTTATAATACACTTAATTCAAATGGTATTAGAAAGATTTATCAAAATTAAACATACAAAAGTAGACAATACATTGATACTAAGTATTTACTATTTAAAACAAGACCAAAGCTTGTAGCTAACAACCAATAAAAATCACCACCTTAAATTCTACTATAAAATAATAATATCATAAATTTTTAATTTTAAAGAAAGGAGGTCACCAAATGTCAAAAACAACTTACGTAACAAGAACACAAACCCTTCTTGTAGTTAAACAAAACAATACATTGTTCAAAACCATAGATGACTTATCATTCAAAGCAAAAAACATCTACAATTCAGCACTTTACCTTTGTAGACAAAGTTTCTTTGAATATAAACAATCCATAGGATATGCAGCCTTAAATTCTTTTCATAAGAGCTTGTATGAAGCAGACTACAAGAGTTTACCAACAAAAACAACTCAACAGATAATTCAAGTAGTTTCTAAAAACATGAAGGCTTTCATAAATGCTTCCAAAGATTTTAATAAAAATCCACAGAAATACAAAGCCAAACCAAAGTTACCAAACTATAAGAACCCATCTAAAGGTAGGTTCAACCTATACTTTACAAACCAACAAGTAAAATTTAAAGATGGCTATATCCATTTTCCATCATCAACCAACATACCACCTTTAAAAACACACCTAAACCTTTCATTACCAAAAGATAATGACTTATACATTTCAGATTCTGTAGAAAGCCCAATACGACAAGTAAGAATCATTCCTCTTTTAAACAGCTACAGAATTGAATTAGTTTATACCAAAGAAATTCAACTTCCAGAATACACAGATAGCACTGAACCGCATAATATAGCTTCCATAGACCTAGGCATAAACAACTTCGCAGCCATAGTCACTTATGGTCCAAAACCAAGCAGACCGCTAATACTCAATGGCAAAGGTTTAAAGTCATATAATAAAAATTTCAATAAGAAGCTAGCACACCTAAAATCCAGTTCAATGCTTTCAAACAAAAAGCATACAACCAAAGCTATTCAGATGCTAATATCAAAAAGAAACAGAGTTTACAATGACTTCTATCACAAAGCATCTAGAGTCATAGTAAAATACCTTCTTGATAATAAAGTATCAATACTTGTAATAGGTTATAACCAAGGCTGGAAACAAAACTCCTCTCTTTCTAAGAATGTCAACCAAACCTTTATTCAAATAGGATTTAGCATCTTCATTAAAATGTTAACCTACAAAGCTAAAGAGCAAGGAATCCAAGTAATACTTCAACAAGAAGCTTATTCCTCAGGAACTTCATTCTTAGATAAAGAGCCAGTCACCAAAGAATTTTATAATAAGACACGAAGAATCAAAAGAGGTTTATTCAAACATAATAACCAAACAGACTTCAAATACACATACATTAATGCAGATATAAATTCTGCATTTCAGATACTAAGTAAAGCAACAAATAACAAACTAACATATGACTCAAAGTTTATAACACAGCAATCTATAACACCAAGAGTTATAAACATAGATACTTTCCAGAGAACCAAACTAAACCAAAAGAAAGCATCTTAAACCAAACCAAAACAATAGACAAAAGTATTCCAACTTCGCATTGGATATAAGCCACAAGCAAGGCTCTGATTCAACCACAGTTGATTCTAAATTTTCGAAACAATTCGAAAAATGCTTTAGATTTTTATTTGAGTAATTGAGTTAGTATAAACTTGGAAAGGCAGGTATTTACAGTGAGAGTTACATTAATAGCAGTTCATCAAGATATAAATAACAATGTAAAAATGGTAAGATTGCTTGATGAAGATACAAATGAAATAAAGGACTTTCCTTGTGATAATGTAAAATACGTATTACAAAACAAGAAATTAAGTATAAATGGCATAACATTAAGTGGTGGAAAACTTAAGGGAAGTAATGGAAGTTTTGATAGATATCCAACATTTATTGATGGTGTATTAACACGTAATAATAAGAGAATTACAATTTTAGCTACTATAGATGATATTGGGTACAGAGTAAGTGATGCAGAAGGGCATATTATAGAGGCATCAACTAATGCTCTTTTAGAGAAAAGAGAACAAGGTTTAGATGTTGCTAACGGTAAGATAGTAGAGAAGAACGGAGTAACATTTTTTAGTGCAATAAGCGGAAATTATCCAAACATACCTATAGAGCAATCACCAACAGGTAAAAAATGGATTGAGGCTAAAAAAGCAGCTAAACAACAAAATGAACAGAAATCAATACAACCAGAAGTTAAGAGTGAACAGCCAGTTGTTAAAAAACAACTTATATATAATAGAGAAAAAGACCCTAGACTACCTAGAGTACTAACTGGAGTACCTCGTGCAGACAGTAAGTTAAAAGAAGTAGACCCAGTTACTGGAATGACAATTGAACAAAAAATGACATATATAATACTTGGAGTTCAAACTGTTAGACCATTTTATTATTCTATATTAGCATTATTAAAAAGAGTAGAAGCATCTAACTTGGATAATGTGGACACAATGGCAGTGTCTATTGATACATTGTATTTCTCATCTGAATTTGTAAGAGATACATCATTATCAGATTTATTGTTTATAGTATTACATGAAGTATGTCATATAGCAATGAAGCATAGAATTAGAGAAAATGGTAGAGAACATGATGCTTGGAATTATGCTACTGACTATTTCATAAATAGACACTTAGCTAAAGAGTTTGGTCTTGAGGAAGTTGGAGTACCAAAGAAAGCTAATTTAAAAGCTTATAGTAACGAATACTCAAACTATGATATAAGTATACCAGAGTTTGGGTTATATAATAAAGCAGTAAATGTTGATAAGGACACACCTGAAACTATATATGGAGAGTTACAAGAACAACAAAATCAACAAGGACAGCAAGGTAACCAAGGACAGCAAGGTAACCAAGGACAGCAAGGTAATCAAGATAGCCAAAGTCAGCAGAATCAA
>ULNH01011057.1_pt1 | contig 20601 bp, 16 predicted proteins | sample 1951871 | NCBI WGS metagenome assembly ULNH01 (sample SAMEA4835572, study PRJEB28245) | human gut metagenome | biome: gut microbiome; material: fecal sample | place: Denmark | collected 2008 | reverse complement strand
CTTCTACGGTTTCCACTTTCTTTTCTACATCAATAAAAGTACTTGCATACTCCATTAATGGGGTCGTTTCTTCTTGTTTTAAAAGATAATCCGCTAAAGGTTCAAGACCTTTTTCTTTAGCGATAATGGCTCGTGTTTTCTTTTTGGGTTTATACGGACGATAAATATCTTCTAATTCGGTCAGCGTTTTAGCTTCCATAATCGAAGCTTTTAATTCGTCGGTTAATTTTCCTTGTTCTTCAATTGATTTTAAAATCGTTTTACGACGATCTTCTAAATTGAGTAAATAAGTATAACGATCATAAAATTTACGCAAAATTTCATCATCTAAAGAACCGGTTACTTCTTTCCGATAACGCGCGATAAAAGGAATGGTATTTCCTTCTTCTAAAAGCGATAATACGGCATCAACTTGTTCTTGTTTTAGTGAAAACTCTTGCGCTAAAACTTCTCTAATTTCCATATAGTCACACTCCTATTTCATTCTTATAGAATGAAAACTTCTTTTTTTATTGTACCATAACTCGATATAATAAAAAAGCGCTATAACAATAAACTTGTTCATTTTTTATCGTGCCAAAACAGGCAATTGAATATTTAATTTCAATCAAATCGTTTTCCTCAATCTTTTTTAAAAAAGTATTCACTTGATTCATTAAATCTTGTTCATTTTCTTCATCAAAAATTTTTACTTGTAACATAAAAAAGCATCACCTCAAGATTATCTTAAGATGATGCTAAGTTATTTTTTGTCGAAAGAACTAATTGGCGACAATATTACAAATTTTATTGGGTACAACGATAATTTTACGAATCGTTTTGCCTTCTAAGTGACGTTTGATGGTTTCATCGTTTAAAGCGACTTCTTCCACTTCTTCTTTGGTAGCGTCAACATGAATATGCATCGTTGAACGTAATTTACCATTCACTTGAATAGCGATTTCGACTTCTTTTTTCACCAACTTATCTTCATCATAGGTTGGCCATGGCTCAAAGTCGATCACGTCTTCATGACCCATCTTTTGCCAAATTTCTTCACCTAAGTGAGGAGCAATACAGGCAAAAGCTTTTAAGAAGCCTTCTAAATAAGGAACATAAAGCGTTTTAGCTTTATAGACTTCATTTACGAAGATCATCATAGCAGAAATCGCAGTATTGAATTGTAAAGCTTCAAAATCGGTAGTGACTTTCTTCACCATAGAATGATAAGCAAAGTCTAAGCTTCCATCATTAGTGTTCGTCCATTTTGCTTTCATGCTTTCGTCATCAAAAATACGATAAACACGATCTAAGAAACGACGCATACCATCTAAACCAGAATTATTCCAAGGTAAAGAAGCTTCTAATGGTCCCATAAACATTTCATACATTCTTAACGTATCCGCACCATATTTTTCTACGACTTCATCTGGGTTAACGACGTTACCTCTTGATTTCGACATTTTTTCACCATTCTCACCTAAAATCATACCTTGGTGGAATAAGCGTTTGAATGGTTCTTTAGAAGAAACCACCCCGATATCATAAAGGAATTTATGCCAGAAACGCGCATAAAGTAAATGTAACACAGCGTGTTCCGCCCCACCAATATATAAGTCAACCGGTAACCAATGGTCTAATAATTTCTTATCACCGATACATTGGTCATTGTGAGGATCAATATAACGAATATAATACCAACAAGAACCGGCCCATTGTGGCATGGTGTTAGTTTCTCTTGTATACTCTTCTCCGTCTTTATTAACATGTAACCATTCGGTCGCGTGCACTAAAGGAGATTCTCCAGTTCCGGATGGTTTATATTCTTTTAATTCAGGAAGCACTAAAGGAAGTTCTTCTTCTTTTAATGGAACAATCGTACCATCCTTTTTATGTAAAACAGGAATAGGTTCTCCCCAATATCTTTGACGAGAGAATAACCAGTCGCGAAGTTTATAATTTTTCTTACCATAACCCGCATGCATGGTTTCTAAATATTGAATCATCTTTTCTTTTGCTTCTTCAATATATAAACCATCTAAGAAGGAGGAATTGATATGCTTTCCGTCTTCGGTGTAAGCAGAGGAGGAAATATCTCCTTCAATGACTTGATGAACCGGTAAATGATATTTACTAGCAAAAGCGTAGTCACGGTCATCATGAGCAGGAACCGCCATCACAGCACCAGTACCATAACTAGCTAAAACATAATCCGCAATATAAATCGGCACACATTCGTTATTTGCTGGGTTAATGGCGTAAGCGCCTAAGAAAACACCCGTCTTATCTTTGTTTAATTCCGTTCTTTCTAAATCACTCTTCGACTCACATTTTTTAATATAAGCTTCTACTTCTTCTTGTTGAGAAGGAGAAACAATCTTTTTAACGAGTGGATGTTCTGGCGCTAAACAACAATAAGAGCAACCAAATAAGGTATCCGCGCGGGTGGTAAAGACTTCAAACGATTCATGGGTATCTTTGACTTGGAAACGAATAATCGCTCCTTTAGAAGGTCCAATCCAGTTCTTTTGCATTTCAATGGTGGAAGTTGGCCAATCTAAGCCTTCTAAGTCATCATATAAACGATCGGCATAAGCTGTAATCTTGAGCATCCATTGGCGCATTGGTTTACGAATGACAGGGAATCCGCCTACTTCACTTTTTCCGTCGATGACTTCTTCGTTGGCTAATACAGTACCTAATTCAGGACAGAAGTTCACCGGTTTATAAGAAACATACGCTAAATCGTGTTGATATAAATTTAAGAAAATCCATTGTGTCCAGTGATAATAACTCACATCGGCCGTAGCAATTTCTCGGTCCCAATCATAAGAGAAACCTAACATTTTAATTTGTTCTCTAAAATGATCGATGTTGTGTTTAGTAAAAGTACCCGGATGTTGATTGGTTTTAATGGCGTATTGCTCCGCTGGTAAACCAAAAGCATCCCAGCCCATTGGATGTAAAACGTTAAACCCTTGCATTCTTTTCATACGCGCAACGATGTCGGTTGCGGTATAACCTTCCGGGTGTCCAACGTGTAAACCTTGTCCAGAAGGATAAGGAAACATATCTAACACATAGTATTTTGGTTTAGAAAAGTCATAAACATCGGTACGATAAAGTTTTCTATCTTCCCATACTTTTTGCCACTTCTTTTCTACTAGACGATGATCATAGCCCATAAATAGACCTCCTTATAAAATAAAAAAACGCCCTTGATCTAAGGACGCTAGTTTGCGCGGTACCACCTTAGTTTACGGAATATTTTCCGTACACCTTGATTATTTCAATAACGCTGAACGCGGAAAAGTATTGATGAAGATTGAGAAGCATTTTTCTTTGGCTATGTTGCACCTTACCATAGCTCTCTAAACAAAGAAATCCATGCGTATTTCTTCCTTTTCTTTTATATTATCGTTAAAAATAAAAAATTAGTCAATATAAAAAAAGAAAAAGGCCCTCATTTTAGAAAGCCTTTATAGCTTATTTTACTTCAGTAATCGTAAATTCTAATGGCACGACTTTCCAACCATGATTTTGGGTATCAAATTGATAGAGTTTCGCATAGAATGAAATCTTTGTCTCCGTATCGTAATATTTTCCAAATGCGGAATAGTTCGTTACTTCATTAGGAGTAAGTCCTTGGTGATTTAATAAATAAACACCCGGGATGCATTTTTTAATTCCTGTATCGGATAAACTACCTTGTGGTTCATCCATAATGCCTAAATAGAATTTTCCGGCATTGGTTCTAGAATCATCATCTACAACATAGCCAGTAATTTTATATAAAGCATTGTATTCTTCATAAGATGGTGGATTTACATAACTTGAAACATAATACCATTTCGCAAATTCACTTGCCTTCATTTCAATTGCGTTCGTAAAATCATAAGGTTCATCTTGCAATGAAGATAATGATTGCATATCTAATAAAAGAATCGCAGGGGAGAATTTTTGAACGCTCATCCAACCGGTAAATTGATAAGATAAACCAATATCACTTGCGCTACAAATCTTTTTATCATTGATAATCGCCATCGTATTTTTTCCGTCATATACGAAAGCTTTTTTATTTGCATCACTCGAATCTAGTGCAACTACACGGGCTTCAAAAGTTACAATTTTACCTACACCACTTAATTTGCTAGTGGTTTTTAATTGATTGAATTCTTGATTTAAACTTATAATGTCGCTATAGTGTGTGGTTACTTTTTCAAAATCATAGGTTGTTGGTGTTGAGGTAATATTTGTTAAATTTTCATAAACAACTTCTACAACTCCATTTAATTTTTGTAAAGTACCTGTAACATGATAGTCACAAAAGGTATATCGGTTATCTAAATAAGAATTACCACTAAAACCTCCGACTACGCGGACATGTAAATAACTATTATCATCAACAAATAACATTAGTTTATCACTATCGACTGTTGCGACTTTAACATACATCGCATCAAAGCAAACTCTTTCCCCTTTTTGTCCTTCTTCTAAAGAAGCGCCTAATTCCTTAAGTTCTTTTAAAGTATATTGCTTAGCTACACTACTAGAAGAATCTAAAGAAGTAGAAGTTGTATTAGAGGTACTTGGAGTTACATTACTTGAAGGGTTTGGAGTTGCGCTAGTTGTTGGTAATGTCGAACTTGTCCCAGGTGAATTAGATGAAGTAGTATCATTCGTCGTCATCGAATTACTCGAACTTGAATGAGGCTCTCCTGTTGCACATCCCATTAAAAGAAGCGCAAGTAACGTAAAGGATAATAGTTTTTTCATAATGCATCAAACTCCTTTTGCTAATTCTTTATTATACACGTTTTATAAAAAAATGTAAGGGCTTTACTTTTTGCTCTTTTTGGTTGCGCTACTAAAAAGGTTTTTTTATAATAAAAGGCGGAGGAACAACAATGATTCGTTTAGAAATACAAGATTACGGAAATATCGATATTGAGCTTGATTACGAACACGCTCCAATATCTGCTAAAAACTTTGAAGACTTAGTAAAGAAAGGATTTTATGATGGACTTACCTTCCACCGTGTCATTAAAGGATTTATGATTCAAGGTGGATGTCCAAGAGGAAATGGAACAGGAGGCCCTGGTTATACTATTGAAGGCGAATTTAAAGCCAACGGACATGATAACCCTATTTCTCATCAACGCGGTGTTATCTCTATGGCTCGTGCCCAAGATTTCAATTCCGCAGGAAGCCAATTCTTCATTATGCATAAAGATGGCGACTTCTTAGATGGGCAATATGCAGCCTTTGGGCATGTAGTTAGTGGTATGGAAATCGTGGATCAAATTGCAAAAGTTAGAACATCCCCATCGTATCGCCCTTTCACACCAGTAGTTATTAAAAAAGCTTACATTTTATAAACAAGCAAAAAGCGCTAAAGCCAAATGGTTCTAGCGCTTTTATTTTAGAAATAGTTTCATGGCTCCACATGTAGCCAAAATCACTACTCCTAAATGCGCAGTTTCTATCTTTAAGAGGTTGGAATAATTTTTTAAAGCTTTCTATTTTATTAGGTTCATGTTTCTTAAAATAGAGATTCGTGGACTGCTTCAAAAAAATTAAATAGAAACTGCACTTTTAGAGTAACATATTTAGTATGAAAGCCTTGTCGATGCTTCATGTAGTTGCGGCTTTCCTAATTTTCTTTGATTAAATAACTCGTTTCTGCACAATTGTTTCAAAAAAAATTTGAAAGCTAATATTTAAAGATATATACTTGACTATCCGTTCCACTATAGGTGTAAACGTCAAAATAAGTAACCTCTGGATACCACATAGACTCACGGATTTCTACAAGTGTTTTGGTTCTGATTCTCTTAATTGGTCCAAAAGATAATTCAATTTTATCATATTGGCGCACTCCACATATTGCTGAATAATGATTATTGTATGTAAGTGCCGTAGGATTATACATAATTGATGGTTGATGATTATCTACAATCGATGCAACATACATTTTTAATAGCACTTCAACGCCATTTACCTTTTTAGGAGTAACTTTAATATCTCTTGTACCTAGATAGTTTACGATTGCATCCTTTATTTGTGTAAGTGTAAGATCCGCATCATCATTATAAGTATTTACAACATAGTTACGAAATCTATTACGTCCTGTTGTTTCATTAATTTCTCTTGCCGTCAGTCCTGCTCTTGTTTTAATGTTGTAAAGTGTAGGTTCAGCAACGTTTGGAGTGTAAGTTTGCTTAAATACCGTTGTAAAGTCAGCAAGATTCTTAGCTGTTCCAATATAATCTACAACAGATAATGCTGCTAAAAAAGAATTAATTTCTGGTCCTCGAATATCTTCTGTATGAGGCTCAAGATAACTATAATAAACCATTGAATTATAATAATCAAAGCCAGCCATATATGATGAATTATCGCAAATAGAAACTGCGAGATTTAATTCATATTCTTCCCCATACCGATCATGCATATACACATCAGGATCATATATAGTATATTCTCCTGTTTGATATTGACCTTCATATTGGAAACCACTAGGATTATCATCGGTAATATCTGGATCATTTCCTGGCTCTCCAAGAATGACTTGATTTCCCAAATCATCTTCATACCAAAAGCCTAGTTTTTCATCATAATGATGAACACCACTGGTAAAGGCGTTGAAGGGCGGATTATATTCTGAACTATACGCATAAAAATTTTTATCCGGTCCAACGACCATATACCCTTTTGAACCATCAAAATCGATTAATAAGCCTTCCACTGTAGGTTGAGAACTCATATCGACAATAATGTTACTTACTTCTCCGGAATAAACAGCTGTCAAATATCCATCTTCTGCACGTTTTTGGTTTAATTCATCCAAATGTGTTAAAACATAGTTTGCTGTTTGTTGAGCCGTCCAAACTAAATCAATAGACTCAGCCTCACTGATATCTACTGCCTTTGCTTTTTTATTAACATATGTTGTTATACAAAGTACTTGTGTGGCTAATAAAAAAAGAACAACGTTCTTTTTAGTTTTATTCATTAAATTATCTTCATTTCCTTTCAAATTACAAACACAATTACAAGTGTAATTGCTAGAAGTATTACATTAATGAATAAGTAATAACCTCGTTGAATCTCAAAATCGTATCCACCAGGAAATTTATGCTTATATTTTGCACGATAAAAAAGTCTTATAATATGTTCTCTTACAGATTTCATAAAGAAAAATACTACATCAATAGAAAGAATAATTGAAGTAATAACAATTTTAAAAGTTTTTGAATACGTTAAATAAAATGTAAAGCGTTCATAATTGCCTCTTTGTGCAAATGAAACATAAATCACTGCTGCTATTAAAGCTATTTGAAGGCTATAGTTCAATATTAAAAACATAATATCTTTAAAAGTATATTTTTTTCTTTTTTTATTGAGATTCTCTTCTTCATCCTCTAAACCTAAAAGATCGTTTACAGTAATGCCTAATTCAGTTGCTACTTTAGAGATGGTGCCTTGATCTGGATAGCCACTGCCCGTTTCCCATCTTGATATGGTCGTTGGTTGGACACCTACTAAATCCGCTAATTGCTTTTGACTTAATTTCAATTCAATTCTACGCTTTCTAATAACTTGTCCAGTTATTCTCATATCGTTCATAATAGCAATACTCCTATTGTATAAATTCTACAATTTTACAAATCGTCGAACAATATTTATAAAAATATCTTTGTATTCTAATTAGCGGTAATAAAATATAGATATTTTTTGTTTTTTTATTCTTTAGGCAGTCTTCTTAATCTTCTATCTAATTCTAAATAAAATGGTAAATCATATTGTGATTCAAATGTCATAGAAATCCGTATATAGGAACCGACTTCATCATAAGGAATTGTCATCATTCCACATTCTTTTAATAAATATTTTGAAAACTCTTTTGCGTTTATAAATGAGCTTGGAACAGGGATATATAAATAATAAGTTCCTGGTGACATTTTTAGATCAAAACCATGGGTATTCATTATATCCACCACATTCTGCATTCTTTCATAATATTTTTCTTTTAAAGCTTCCGTAATTTCAGGATGCTTTAAGGCATAACAAGCCGCATATTGAATCGGTGCATATTGTCCAGAATCAAATAAATCACATACTTTTTTATATTGTGAAATCACTTCTTGATTTCCAACCATGAAACCGATACGGAATCCCGTCATATTATGTGATTTAGATAATGTGTGTAATTCAATCGCTACTTCTTTTGCACCCTCTATAGAAAGGATAGAAAGTGGCGCTTCTTCATAGGTATAAGGTAAGTAAGCTGCATCATTTACAATTAGGAAATCGTATTGCTTAGCTTTTTTAATTAAAGCCTGATAAAAATCACGGGTTGCCACCGCACCTGTGGGGTTATTTGGATAGTTAATTGAAAATAGGCGAACTTGCTTCCATGTACTTTCGTCAATTGAAGATAAGTCCGGTAAAAAATTGTTCTCTTTTTTTAAAGGTAATTGGATTATTTTTGCACCATATAAACGCGCTACATTTTCTAAAACTACATAGCCGGGTTTTGTGGTTAAAACAACATCATTTTTTTGAATAAATAAAGAAGGAATTACGGATAATCCTCCTTTATTTCCAAGCGTCATTGCAATTTCATTTTCATTCAAATTCAAATCATAGTGTTTATTGACATAATCCAAAGAATCTTTTATGAATTGTGGCACGCCTCGATCAGTATATTTATGATTTTCTTTCTTTTTTAATGCCACTTCCAAAGCTGATAATACCATACTACTTGGCATATCTTTTTCTTCCCCTATCCCTAAATCAATTAAAGGAAGAGACCCTCGATATTCTTTTTTTAACTTTAAAATCTCTTGAAATCGGTTCTCTAAAAACGAAAAAGAAATATCTTCACGAAACTTCATTGATATACCTCCCTATAAATACACATTTCACTTTTCCTTTTAAAAGTAAATCATGCTTATTTTTTTCAATTTTATAAATTCCACCTCGTGTAATAATGCTTACTTTTTTTATTTGAGGGTGCATTTTAAAATAGTGCGCAGCTACCGCTAAAGAAGCACTTCCACAAGAATAGGTAAAACCAACCCCACGTTCAAACGTTCTTATTGCAATTCTTCCTTCTTTTATGATTTGATAAAAACTAATATTTTCCTTAGGATGTGCTTTTGCAATTTGCATTTCTAAAGCATCATCCCATACACTTTCAATCATTCGATGAAGATTACCAGCGTTATAGACTACTTCATGATTTTCAATTTTTATTCTTTTAGGAAATGGGACTTGAACGCTGATTCCTTGTCTTTCTTTTTTGATGTGATATTTTCTTTTATCAATATAAACATCCCACTCATTTTGATTTGGTTCTTTTCTTTTTAAATATGCACCAATCACCTTTAAACCATTTCCGCACATTTTTGCTTTGCTACCATCTGCGTTATAAATCGTTAATTTCCATTGTTCCTTTTCTTTTTTTAATAATAATATTCCATCGGCCGATATACCCCATTTTTCTAAGCACATCTTTTTTATCTGGGTCGGTGAAATATCTATATTCTCAATTACAATAAAATCGTTTCCCATAGAAACATATTTAAAAAACGGAATATCTATTTTTCGAGTTTCCATAATGCCCACCCAATTTGAATTGCGTTATAACTGGCCCCTCTAACTAAATTATCGCCCGTAATAAATAAATCTAACGTATAATCACAGTCTAAGTCCTTTTTAAGCCGTCCTACGGCAATATAAGGTTCATTTCGTATTTCTTCTAAAGTTGGATAATCTGGGGCAATAAAGACTTTGATACTATTATTCTGTTTTAATAAATGAATTGCTTCATCTACATCCACCTTTTCTTTAAATACCGCCATCACACTCATCGCATGACCAATCGTCGTAGCGACCCGTGCGCATGTCACATTCACTTCTAATTCTGGTAGATGAAGAATCTTTTTAGATTCAAAGCGGACCTTCATTTCTTCCTTGGTAAATCCATTATCTAAAAAATCGTCTACAACGGGTAAAACGTTATCATAGAGCGTTTTCTTTTTGGCGTTATGGCTTGGAAGAATTTGTGGAATATAGTCTTGAGCTTTGCTTTCTTTTTTTAATTCTTCTAGTGCTTCTTTTCCCGCACCAGAAGAAGATTGATAGGTGGATACATAAATCTTTTCTAAATGATATTTTTCATGTAAGGCACTTAATGCGACTAAAAGAATAATCGTTGTGCAATTGGGATTAGCAATTAAACCGTGGTGCTCTAAAATATCTTCTTTATTGATTTCAGGAATGACTAAAGGTACATCTTTATGCATGCGAAAAAACGACGAATTATCAATAACAACCGCGCCTTTTTTTATAAACAAAGGAGCATACTTTTCGGCAATTTCTTCATTCCCACTAAAAAAGACTAAATCAAAAGGCTGAATATTCTCTTCATTTAAAACGAAAACTGGATAAAGCGTTCCATTTATTTTAATTGGAACATTAGCGTGTTCTTTAGAACCATAAAGCGTTAAGCAATCCATAGGAAAATCAAGACGAAATAAATCTTCTATCATACTTTTCCCTACTAATCCATGCGCACCTACTAGTGCGACTTTCCATTCTTTTTTCATACATTCACCTACCGCTAATAATGTATGAAAGATTATAGAAAGTTAGAAATAAGAAAATACTTTTTCTTTTTATTTCATACATTGAAGTAGGTGAAAAAAATGAAATCTCTATATATCGCTATTCCTTTACGGATGAATGAAAGTCATTATGAAATTAAAAAAAGATATGCAACTTATATTCAAAAAGAAAATTGCATACCCGTTTTTATTACACCTGAAAATGAAGAGTTATTAACCTTATGTCAAGGCATCCTTTTTCCCGGTGGCGTTGACATTCATCCTAAACGATATCATGAAGAAATCAATAAAGAAAATGAAATCAATGAATCACTCGATGAATTTGAATATCATATTTTAGATTTATGCATCTCTTTAAAGCTACCCATTTTTGGAATTTGTCGTGGTCTTCAACTTATCAATTGTTATTTTGGGGGAAGTTTATATCAAGATATTGAACATCATCAACATACCACACACCTTCTTAAAAATATTTTCTTCCATATTTCTAAACAAAAAGAAGCCATCACCAATTCTTTTCATCATCAAGCCATTAAAGAAATTGCTAATGGTTTTATCCCTTTTTTATTTTCCGAAGATCATATCGTAGAAGGAATCATACACAAAGAAAAAAGGATCATTGCGGTTCAATATCATCCCGAAATCAATGATCCATTTTCTATATTTTCTTATTTTAAGCTTTGGTGCAAGCAGCGCGATACACTTCAAGATAAGCTTTCGCCGATTGACGCCAATCATTTAAAGAAGCCATAGCGTTCTTTCTTAAAGTACGAATTAACGCGGGGTCTTCAAAGCATTGCATCGCCCACTTCATCGTATCAAATAAAGCGGTCGCGTGATAGGCATAAAAGCCAAAGCCGTTAGCGTCTTTACGGTTATCTAAAATATAAGGCACTACAGTATCGTTTAATCCGCCTACCATTCTCACTAATGGAAGTGCGCCATAACGTAAAGCGATGAGTTGACCAATGCCACATGGTTCAAATAAGCTTGGCATTAAAAACACATCAGAAGCCGCATAAATTTGGTGTGCTAATTCATCATTATAACCAATATAGATGGCCATTAAAGAAGGATATTCCGCACGGATCTTTTCAAATTCTTGTTCAAAATATCTTTCACCTGATCCCAATATTACCACATTCGCGTGCATTTCTAAAAGCGGTCTTAATGCATAAAGTACTAAATCAAGGCCTTTCTGTGAGGTCAATCGAGAAACAATCGTAAATAATGGTTTTCCTTCATCTTGAATATGAAGCTTTTGGAATAAAGCTTTTTTATTCATTTCTTTTCCTTTTTTAAAGGTCACACGATTATAAGTAGAAGCAATATGGGTATCGGTTGCGGGATTAAATTCATCATAATCAATGCCGTTAACAATACCGATAAAATCTCCCCTTCTTAATTCCATAACAGTATCTAATCCATGTCCACCTTCTCTAGAAAGTAGTTCTTCTGCATGGGTTTTCGAAACAGTTGTGATTTTATCAGCGTAGATAATACCCGCTTTTAAAGTGGACATTGCTTCATGGAAACGAACGTTACCATTCGTGTAAATCGAATAATCTAAGGAATAATAATCACCTAAAATATCGGGAGAACACATACCTTGGAAAGCGGGGTTATGAATCGTTAACACAAAGCGCATGGAGCGGAAGAAATCATCTTCTTTATTTTGCTCTTTAATTAACACAGGAATCATACTCGCTTGCCAATCATGGACGTGAACGATGTCTGCTTTAAATTGAATTTCTTTTAAAAGGGTACGGAACGCTAAGCAAAAGAAAGCAAACCGTTCATGATCATCATCATAACCATATAAAGAATCTCTACCAAAATATTGTTGGTTCTCTAATAAATAATATTGAATACCTTCTATTTCGGTTTTAAAAACATTACAAGTTTGATTTCGCCAGGATAAATAAACGGGGAACGAAGTTACATGTTCCATTTTATATTGGCTTTTTTGACGAATGCTATCGTAATAAGGTAAAACAATAATGACCTCATTTTTCATCCGTACCAGTTCACGAGATAAAGCGTGCACAACATCCGCTAAACCACCGGTTTTCGCTAATGGGGCCGCTTCACTACTAGCCATTGCTATCTTCATTTAAATCACATCTCCTTGGTTAATATATAAAGGTGCATCTTTTTCACCTTTTAATTCTTTCACGTGAATAATCTTCGCATATTTATCGACAATACAATATTCTAAGTCGATATCGCTAGTTACAATCGTTTCCGTTAAAAGAATAGAATTTTTAATATGGGCACCTTCTCTTACCACTACTGAACGAGAGATAATAGAAGAAGTCACGGAACCATCAATAATAGCACCATTGGCGATAAAGGAATTGCTCACTTCAGCATTTTCACCATATTTGCTTGGTGGGGTATCATGGGTGACGGTATAAATTGGCCAGTTATCTAAGAAGAGTTGGGAACGATGAGAATAACTTAAAAGTTCTAATGAATACTCTAAGTAGTGCGCTAAACTATCAAAGCAACGCACATAGCCTTTAAATTGGTAACCATGAATCGTTAACGTCTTTAATTTATACATAATATAGTCATTTAAGGAGAAGATACTTGAAATACGAGGTGCTTCATCTAAGATTTGGTTGAGCATCTCTTTTTTCATGACATAGGTTTCTAAAGAAATATCGCAGTTATCCTCTTCCCCTTTGTTTTTACTCATATGGGTAATATTCCCTTTACATACCGTAACACGGTCGCGGTTAATAAAGTGTTCTTTAGCGCAATCGGTATGCGTATAAACCATGGTAATATCAGCACCTGAAGCTTCATGTTCATCGATGACTTTACGGTAGTCAATGGATAAAACAAAGTGAGCAGGAGCAATAACAACGTAGTCGGCTTTTGATTGATATAAGAACCAATCGTTATTACGAATATTATTTAAATCGTGATTATAACGAGGGTTATTATAATATTGTTCGTTTTGCATCATAACACGAGAGCCAATTTTTGTATTGATACTCCAAGAGGTAGCAAAACCTAAATGTTTATGTAAAGAACGGGCATGATCTTGCACTAAAACGCCGATTTCATTAACTCCTGAATTTGCGAAGTTCGATAAAACAAAATCGATAAAAGCGTATCTTCCTAAAAAGGAAGTGGACGCTAAAGGACGAGAAGAAGTTAATTCTCCTAAAGAAGGAGAATGATGTAAATTAACAAAACCAATGACTTTTCGCATATTTTCTTTCCTCCTATTTAGAAATTAAAATCGGTTTCGCGCCGTCTTCATTTTGGACGCGGCCTTCTTCAACTTCAACATATGGCGCAACAATCGCTTTATAGATACGCGCATCTTTATGAATAATCGCGCCTGGCATAACGACGGAATCAATAACTTCCGCACCATCTTCAATTAGCGTTTCATTTGAAATAATGGAATGATGGACTTTACCTAAAATAATCGCACCTTGGTTCACAATACTGGAAGAGACAGAAGCGTTTTTTCCAACGTATTGCGGCACACTACGGGTATCTTCGGAGAAAATCTTTAAATCATCTGAAATTCCATATAAATCGACATCATCTTCATTATCTAATAAATCCATATTCGCTTTCCATAAAGATTCAATGGTACCCACATCGCGCCAGTAGCCTTCAAAGCGATAGGCGCAAAGAACTTTCTTTTTAGAAATTAAATAAGGAATAATATCTTTTCCAAAGTCGTGAGAAGATGTTTCTTTTTTGGCATCTCTAATCAAAACTTCGCGCAATACTTTATAAGTGAAAATATAAATACCCATAGACGCTAAAGTGGACTTAGGTTTCTTGGGTTTTTCTTCAAATTCGGTAATTCTTCCTTCACTATCAGTATTCATAATACCAAAACGACTTGCTTCTTCTAAGCTAACATTAATGACACTTACGGTAGCGTCCGCACCCATTTTCTTATGGAAATCAAGCATTTTTTGATAATTCATTTTATAGATGTGATCCCCTGAAAGAATTAACACGTATTCCGGGTTCATTTCATCTAAGAAATCAATATTTTGGTAAATAGCGTCTGCGGTACCTTTATACCAATTGGCTCCTTCTTCCGTTTGACGTGCTGGAAGTAAGGCAATCAAAGAATGAATGCCATCTAAACCCCATTTTTTACCATCACCTAAGTAATTGTTTAACACAACGGATTCATATTGGGTTAAAACGCCAATGGTATCAATATTGGAGTTCACACAGTTGGATAATGGAAAATCGATAATTCGATATTTAGCTCCATAACTGACTGCTGGTTTAGCTACCTTTCTTGTTAAAGCTTCGAGTCGGGTTCCTTTACCACCCGCAAGTAACATCGCGACCATTTCTTTTTTCATGGTTTATCCCCTTTCCAAATTCATTATATCAACCATAAAACGCCATCTAACTCAATAGACGGCGTATAATTTTTATTTGCTCGTGATTTTATCTTCTTCCGCATATAAACGAACACGAGAAGTATTCTTGTCATGTAAGACGACAAGCGTTTCATCAACGAGTTCACTAATATCTGATACTTTATCAGAAGGTGCGGAGAGAATGGCTTGTAAGCCAAATTTACGTAATAAACGAATGGATTCTTTAATACGTCCGCGGTCCATCTTTGAGAAAGCTTCATCAAAGATAATAAGGCGGAAGGAATTACCTAATTCACCCTTTTCGTTCACACGATAAAGTTGGGCAAAAGAGGCAAGAACGGCAATATAGAATGGTGTTTGTGTTTCACCACCGGATTTCTTACGAAGGGTTTTAGATAATCTTTGTTCGACGCCATCACGGTTACGAACGATTAAGTCAAACTCTAAGTAAGAACGATAATCGGTAAATTTTTCGACGTTGGCTAAAACGGCACTTTGACGGTCGCCTTTTTCACCGACATCGACGATTTGTCTAAATAAATCATTCATGACATCTTGATATTTGGTGACGAAAGCGGAATCATCTTCGCCCACTTCTAAAAGAAGTTCATCTTTAATCATGTCGTAATAACGACGATATTCTTGAGATGGACGGACGACGAATCGATAAGAGTCATTACCAAAGGTCGAAGCACTTAAAGCAGCATTTAAGTCTTCAATTTGTGCTTCCACTGTTTCAATAGCGGTCTTTAATTTACTAATGAAATCATCTTTAAATTGTTTGGTTGCTTTTTCATAAGCATCGGTAATTGCCACTTGATATTGTGGTAATTTGACATCGCGCATATCGGTTAATTCTTGATCATAGACCGTGTTATCTTTGGTTTCAGCGTCATAGCTTAAACGATAATCGCGGATATAATCTTTCCGTAACTTAACAAGTTCGGAGAAGAAGTTTTGTTGTAAGTATTGCGCCTTGGTGAGTTTCACTTTATAAGTAGAAACAATTTCAATGGTGGACATCTTTTCATTTAAGAGTTGCTCAAAAGCAGGTTGAGCGGTTTCATCAACGAAGAATCCATCATAGTTTTCATCTAAGCGGGCTTTACGTTCTTCGGCTTTTTTCATCTCTTCTGGAATTTTTTCTTCATTTAAAGAGCGAATTTGCGCTTGTAAAGTACCTTTTTCTTCAAATAAGCTCGAACGATCTCTTTCTAAACCGCGAATATCTTCTTCAATATCTTTAATGCGTTGATCAATCGTCTTAATTTGTGATAAGTCATGTTTTTCTAATTCTTTTTCAATGTAATCTAAGTTTTCTTTTAAACCTTCAATATCGCCAGTCTTATCAATTAAGGATAAGGAAGCTTGAATTTCATAGGCGTTAATCATTTCTAATGAATTCGCTTCACCGACGATACGATATAAATTACGATAAAGTTCTACGAGTTCACGATATTTAGCAACTTCTTTATGTTTTTGTTCAATTTGTTCCGCGCCAACTTTACGACCAATATAACTTGGGGTATAAGAGCGTGGGTTTAAAGAAGATAAAGCAAAGTTACGGTATAAATCGCATTGAGCGGTAATACCATTTCCGCTTTCTCTAGCTTCTTGCACAGTTTTACATTTCTTTAAACGACCAATTAAGAAGTTGGTATAGCCTCTTGCTCCTTCATGGTCGGTAATAATTTCTTCTGCTAAAGCGCCTTTTTCACAGGTGAAATGGCGTTCAATAATCTTGGCTTGGTCTACTAAATTCGTACCATAGAAACCGACTTTTTTGGAAAGTTCACGAAGAATTTCATGGGCTTCTAAATAATATTGGGGTTCCACAAATAAGTTGAATTTTTGGCTAGATAAGAAGCCTTCAATAGCGTTCGTCCATAGTGGGGTTTTAATATCAATTAAGTCTGCAAAAATAGCGACTTCAATATCGCGAGAATGGCGGCGGCGTAATTCCGCTGCTAATTCTTGACGAAGATAGCTAAGTCCTCTTTCATAAGACTTACCACCGTTCATCATATCGACTTCTTGTTGACGGAGTAATGCAACTTTTTGATCCAAAGTATGAATGGTTTTACCTAAAGTAACGTTTAAAGCGCTAACTTGATTTTTAAAAGCGTTTAGAGCGTCACGCCATTCATTTAAAGTGGAAACGGTTAAGGTTTCAATATGCGCTAAATGTTCATCTTTCATTTGCGAAGATAAACGAATGACATCTAAAGCATTATTTTCTAAGTCTTCTAAATCGGTTTTCTTATCTTCATCTAATAAAGAAAGATCAAAAGCGTGTAAAGTTTCCACTAAATCATTGGCTTTTTTAATAAAGGATTCCGCATAACGAAGTAAGTTAGTTTCCACTTCTTTGGTTTCTCTTTGTAAAGCAGCCAAACGTTCTTCGGTCTTTCTTTTTTCTTCACGAAGTTCATCGGTCATACGATAAGTATCGGAAGTTAATTTATCGGAAGTTAATTTTTCTTTTTTACGTTGGAAATTTTGAATTTCTTCTTCAATATCATGAATTTCATCATCGATTTCTAAAAGACGTTTTTGGGCTTTTTCACCTTGTTCATGATAAGAAGCTAAACGGTTTAAATCGTTTTGATATTCCGCTCTTTCGATGATGTAACTATATAAAGTTAAAGAATCTTTTTGTTCTACATAGGCTTTATACGCTTTTTCAATTTCGGTTAATCTTTCAATTCTTCCCGCCATCACCATAGCTTCGGTTTGAAGCTTTTTATATTGAAGAATGTTCGCTTGCATGGAATCAATATTAATATTGGTTTGGGCATCGCAAACATATTCGGTAATAAAGGTTTCAATATCGGTAATTGGGGAGAAAGAAACCGCCTTTTTAAATAAGGAGAAGTACTTATCTTTTAAGCCACCAAATTTACGTTTTAAGTTATCTTGGTAGTGGCGGTTCGAATCAAAGAATTTGAATTTTCCTGGATAATTTTTGCTAAAATATTCATTTAAAGCTTTATATTCCATTGGAATATTATTCATAACGAATTCATTTTCCGGAATTTTATCTTCTAATAAGAAGAAGCGATGTTCTTCACTACCATCATTAAAGGAATCAAAAACAATACCAAAAGTAAAGGAGGATTCATGTAAATCATCATAGAATTCCATAGCGATATAAGAAGTAAATCTTCCGTTTCTTAAATAACGGAAACCGCCTTCTTCGGCATCGCCTAATTCACCGCGTAAATAGCCTTTTAAAGTTCTTGAAGACTTTTCCGTGGCGGCTTTATTAAAGAATCGGCCACTGGTATCGCCTAAAAGTAAGACTTGCATGGCATCGATTAACGTCGATTTACCGGAAGCATTTAAACCGGTTAAGAAAACGATAGGTTCAATACAAATCGTTTCATTCCAGAAGTAGTGCCAGTTAATAATTTTTATTTTTTTGAGGGATTTCATAAGGTTTCGCCCTCCTTCAAGCGCTCTAAGGCATCGGACATAGCGGCAATTTTTTGACTATCTACCGCAAAGGTAATGGAAGGTAAAATATAGAAAGTCACGTTACCTTCATCATAGGAGCCACTCACTTTGCAGATAATGTTATGAGCGGCCATAAAACGTAAAGAACGACCTAATAAACGACCCGTTAAACGTTTCCCTTGCATGGTAATACCATATTCAATCATCGTTTTTAATAATTCAGGGGTCGTCATATATAAACTTTCACCAGGAGCATTGGATTCCGCTTTTTTGGTTTCATAAATCAAACGAAGCGTAAAGAGAATCAATGAGGTTTCTCGATCAATTCTTAAGCGGTTTTGTTCATATTCATTATAAATAGCAATGACACCATTCGTGACATCTTTTTCTAAATGCCAACCTGAATATTTTAAATATTCTTCAAAAATCTCGTAATAACGTTCAATAAAACGATATTCCGGATTAATTTTCATCATTTTTTCCCGTGAGTCAAAAGATTCACGAACCACAAATGACTTTAACATTAAAGCATTGACAATTCTAGCAAACTCATTTTGATCTTGACTAGAAAGTTTCACAAATTCTTCTTCAAACATTATTTAGTGGACTCCTTTCGCTTAAATGTAAAATTCGGTAAGACATAGCCTTGTGAATAAACACGGCCTTCATCTTGTTCAACAATATAGAAACACGCATCATCATTTTTCTTTAATGACGCTAAAATTAGAAGCACAAATGCATCAAAGTCAGGTAAAGCGATATCGCCAATAAAGATTTCATCTTGACCTTGGAAGGCGGTTTCCATAAAGGCATAAATTCTTTCATCCGTGAAGGAGTTTCTCGTTTGATCGAGGAATTCTTGCATGGTATAATCGCCCGCTTCTTCACTATTAGAAATGATAGGAAGAGGTTCTCCTTCTTCACGATATTTTCTCACGATAGGAAGCGTAATGGAATCTGGGTTAATATAACCTTGTTCATATAAAGAAATGGAATCTTGCATTCTAGAAAGAATACCGCGTAATCCTACGCCTTCCACATTGGCTTTCGCATAGGCCTTAAATATCGTTTCCAAATGACCTTTCATGGTCTTATCAGAGTTATTTAAATAAATAATCTTAGTGGCCGAAGATTTGGTATATTCCGCATGGCTTTCATCAATTTCACTGATGGTAAGCATCATCTTTTCATAAGTATCTTGAACATACGTAATTTTAGAAATAATTTCTTCTTCAGAAAGTTTAATATCTTTGGCCTTTCCCCACATCATGGCTTGCATGGTGAGTTTATGACGAATGTCTTCATCTTTTAGCCATTTTTGTAAAATCGCTAAAATCGGACGTTTAAATTTGGTAATTGAATCGAATGTTTTTAAAGGGTGATAGTATTTATCACTTACATGAACTTTGTAATCATCAAAGTGGGCATGTAAAACTTCATTCGTGGTAAATAATTGTCCTAATCGATTTTGGAAAATGCGAATGGAGTGTCCTAAAGTAACTAATTCCGTTTGTAAACGTTTGGTATTCTCAAACACTCTTACTAAAGTGGCATACATATACTCGTCTTGCTCTTCATCTTCGAGTTTTAATTCGCTATACGTAGAGTGAACTAAAGAGTTATACGCTACTTCAGCATCCGACACAATGCTATTTAAAGAAGTTAACATGGTAATCGAATACTCAGGAAGAGCGATATACTCATCAAAAGTTTCGGTATCCATTTGTACTTCAATCCAACCTGTTTCTTCTAAACGACGAACGATAAAAGCGGCTCTTGTTGGTAAAGTACTGTCTGCGCCAATATCGTTTTCTTCTTCATCAGAAAAATCAAAGTTCATGACTAAGTCACTAGCGGTATCTTTCAAAGTACGAATAAAGTCATCTTTTTTAATCGAAAGCTCATTATTCTGTAAAGAACGATAAAGCGCAAGTAACGCCATCGCATAAATATCCTTGTTTTTGCTCGAAAGGACGGAAAAGAAATTATCCGGGATCATGTCAAATAATTTCAACGTTCATTCCTCCTTTAATCTCTATCCTATGGATAGAGTTTCTCTTTTATTATTATCGCATAACTCCCCCTCAAGAGGAAAGAAAAAAATGAAAAAAAAGTGACTTTTTTTGGCTCTTTAAAATCTAAGGTGGAGTAATTTT
>ULNH01010252.1_pt1 | contig 20715 bp, 17 predicted proteins | sample 1951871 | NCBI WGS metagenome assembly ULNH01 (sample SAMEA4835572, study PRJEB28245) | human gut metagenome | biome: gut microbiome; material: fecal sample | place: Denmark | collected 2008 | reverse complement strand
CTCTCGTATCCGTCGCGAGCCATGCTCTGCCAAGCCACGTACTTGCCGTCGGCAGAGAACTGAGGGTTGATGTCGTAACCAGGATTGTTCTTCAGATTCTCAGGTGCATTTACAGCCTGGTTCTTCATGCTCTTGGTTGCATCAATCTTAGGCTCTACATAACCAGCCTCCTTGCAGAGGTTCTTGGTCTCGCGCGTACCTATATTATATAGGTAGATGTCTGAATCGGTAGAGATGGCATATTGCACGCCCTCCTTCTTGCGACAGGTGTAGGCGATGGTCTTGGAATCCGGACTCCAGGCCAACTGCTCGATGCCACCGAATGGAGCCATAGGACACTCGAAAGGCTCATCCTTCAGGATATCTTCGCCGGCGTTGATGGTGCCATCCTCAGCAACATCAGCCACGAAAGGATGAAGGATACTCTCTACGTAGTGATCCCAGTGGCGATAGTTCATGTCGGTAACGAGACGACCTGTAGCCAGAGGAAGATCAGAAGGATTCTTCTGGATGGTTCCGTGATAAGGCAACTCCTTGATGAGGATTACCTTCTTGCCATCTGGAGAGAAGCGGAATCCCTGGATGCCCAATTCGTCGTTGGTGAGCTGCTTTCTGTCAGTACCGTCTGGATTCATGCTCCAGAGCTGTCCGCCACGGATGAAGGCAATCTTCTGTCCGCCCTGAATCCAGGCAGCATCAGTCTCGCTCTTGGCATCAGTGGTCAATGCCTTCTGGTTTTTGCCATTGGCATCCATGATGAAGAGCATCTGGTGCCCCTTGTTCTCCTTTACACTGTAGTAACCTACCTGGTAAACCACCTGCTTGCCGTTAGGCGAAGCTTCAGCGGCACCGATTCTACCCATCGCCCAAAGAGCTTCTGGGGTCATCAGGTGGTTCTCCACCTTGATGTTGTTTTTCTCAATCATAGTCTGTGCATCGGCTGTATTTGTTCCCATGGTGAGAGCAGCTGCAGCCAGAATCATTGCTTTAATCATATTTTTAAGATATTATTAATTATTTGTTGCAATCTTCTAAATATTCCGTGCAAAGTTACAGAAAATTAATGAGATAACAAAATTTATCTTCTTTCTTTACTAGAGTCTGCGTTTTTTTTCGTAAATTTGCATCAGAAATGATACAGTTTAGCTTTAAATGCTAAATTTTCAGGAATATAAGTAAAGATATAAATATTTAGTAAATGAATACATTGTTTCTTGTGCAGTTTGCTTGCTGCATTATAGTGTCGATGTTGGGTTTGGTATTGGTTTTGTCTAGGTTTCAGATTCGCTGGACCAACCGTCGTTACGAGGTGTCTCGTTGGCTCCTTGCTTTTTCCATGTTTGTACTTGCTTGGCATTATGTCTTGCAAATGGTTTGTGGTTTCCGTGCTAAAGGCGATGAGATTGGAGCTGTTGTCAATGTTCTCTTCTATTCTCCTGTCTCTTTCATTATTTCCTATGCCACTTATAACTTAATTTGTTATCGTGGCGGGCGGAAGAAGTTTGTCTTGCTGGGATGTGTGAGTTATGCATTGATATTGATTTGTTTCTTTTTCGGATACAAAGATACTCCTAATGGGATGCATGTGGGCGAATGGCTTTATGTGATGCTCGCATTATTTGCTGTTACCATCATGTATAGCACTTATACCACGGTTATCGAGATGCGTTATCATCGAAAGATTATCGAAGAAAACACCACGGAAGACTTGCTTCCTTTTGATAGATATACCTATACCACTTACGGATTGGCGGGTATAATGGTTTTGGCGATGGTAGGCGCTATCTGCTATCGTCCGCTTCTTTATTGTGTGGGACCCCTGATGCTTTTTTCCTTGATTTCCTTTACCATCAGTTTCCTGGGATATGGCTATAATATGATTCCTGCGGAGGTGAGACTGGAGCAGGAAACAGCCGATGAACCTCTTGAGGTGATGGAAGAGAGTGAGGAAGTGGGATTGGGTTCTGAGAAAATCTCTATCATAGAATCGATGCTAGCCAGCTGGTGTGACAAGGGTGGCTACAGAGACAGTACGGTAAATATGCCGATGCTTTCTGTTAAGTTGGGCATCCCTCGCAATGAATTGAGCCTGTATTTCGAGAACTATCTGAAGAGCAGTTTCAGAATCTGGCTCAGTGATATCCGTTTCAAGGAGGCACAGCGTATGCTGCTGGAAGAATGCAGGTACAGCAATGATACCATTTCTTCAGAATGCGGCTTCTCATCCCACGCCCATCTCTATAAGATTTTCAAGGCTAAGACGGGATTTACACCAGGACAATGGAGAGACTCTGTTCGGAAAAACCGGTTCCCTGATGTGGATGGATTATAAAAACTATCTTGAGGAGTATGACAACAAGCATTTATGTTGCTGGAAGCCTATATGTAGCAGTTCTCTTTTATTTTTTCGGATAAAAGATTTGTTAGTACGATACTTTTTTTGTAATTTTGCACCGCAAAATATATAAAACACAATGAAAATAGGATTTGACAACGAGAAGTATCTGAAGATTCAGTCCGAACATATCAAGGAGAGAATCTCACAGTTTGATGGAAAGCTTTATCTCGAATTGGGAGGTAAGCTTTTCGATGACCATCACGCCAGCCGCGTTTTGCCAGGTTTCCAGCCTGATAGTAAGCTGCGCATGTTTCAGAAGATTAGCGATAGCATCGAGATTGTTATCGTGATCAGTGCTGCCGATATTGAGAAGAACAAGAAGCGTGCCGATCTGGGTATCACTTACGATGAGGATGTGCTTCGCCTGCGTGGTGAATTCCAAAACCGTGGTTTTATGGTGGGTTCTGTTGTTATTACTCATTTTAATGGTCAGCCTGCAGCCATCGCCTTCAAGCAGCGCTTGGAGCGTGAGGGCATCAAGACTTACTGCCATTATCTCATTGAGGGTTATCCTCACGATGTAGATCTCATTGCTTCTGATGAGGGTTTTGGCAAGAATGATTATGTAGAGACTGAGCGTCCGCTGGTGATTGTTACTGCTCCGGGTCCTGGTAGCGGTAAGATGGCAGTCTGCCTGAGCCAGCTTTATAACGAGAACAAGCGTGGCGTGCGTGCAGGCTATGCTAAGTTCGAGACATTCCCTGTATGGAATCTCCCATTGAAGCATCCGGTGAACATCGCTTACGAGGCTGCTACTGCCGATCTCAACGATGTGAACATGATCGACCCATTCCATCTGGAAGCTTACAATAAGATTGCCATCAATTACAACCGTGACGTAGAGATTTATCCTGTGCTCAATGCGCTGTTCGAGGGTATCTACGGAAGCAATCCTTATAAGTCACCTACCGATATGGGTGTGAATATGGTGGGCTTCTGCATTTCGGATGATGAGGCTTGCTGCGAGGCTTCGAAGAACGAGATTATCCGCCGTTATTATGCGGCTACCAACAAGTTGGCTGCCGGTGCGTGCAACGAGGCGGAGATCAGCAAGATTCAGATGCTTTTCAAGCAGGCTAATATTACCACGGCTTATCGCAAGGTGACCGTAGCGGCTAAGGATCATAAGAAGGAGACAGGACATACCTCTGCTGCGATTGAATTGGAGGATGGTACGATTATCTGCGGTCACAGCAGCGAGTTGCTGGGTTGTAGCGCGGCATTGATCTTGAATGTAACCAAGCATCTGGCTGGCATCGACCACGAGTTGAAGTTGATTCCTCAGTCGATGATTGAGCCTATCCAGCATACCAAGATTAATTATCTCGGCGGTCATAATCCTCGTCTTCATACCGATGAGGTTCTTGTAGCCCTCTCTGTTCTTTCAGAGAATGATGATAACTGCAAGAAAGCTTTGGAGCAGTTGCCAAAGCTCCGTGGCTGTCAGGCTCATTGCACCGTGATGCTGAGTGATGTGGATCAGAAGATCTTCAAAAAGCTCGGAGTGGATATCACCTGCGAGCCTGTGTTGAAGAAGTAAATTCGACCTGTACGGTTGAATTTACCCAATACGCCCTGAAAGGGCAGAAGCTCCTAGCCCAGGGCATCGCCCTGGGTAATTATGAACGTAAACCCGTCGCCCTGTAAGGGCAAAAGCTTTCTTATCTTTTTAAAGCTTTTGTACTTACAGGGCGTTTTGGAAAAGGTACTTTTTTATCTTTCTACTGGCATTCCGAGCTTTGTCCAGTTGAGGATTCCCCCTTCCATATCATATACCTTGAAGCCTTGCTTCTTCATTTTCAGGCATGCACCATGGCTCCGCTTTCCGCTTCTGCAATAGATGTAGTAGGTGCGGGATTTATCAAGCTTACTGATGCCGGCATCGAATGCCTCGGTATTGAGGTAATCCAGTTGTCGGGCGCCAGCCAGATGACCTTCTGCGTATTCTTTGGAAGTGCGGACATCGAGGAGGAAGCTGGTGGTATCCGCCTTTGCCTGGTTGATAAAGGCTTGTGGAGCCAATACGATGATGCCGTCGGATGGGGCTGATTTTGCGGATGAATCAGATGGGGCTGATTGACTTGCCTGTGCTGAGCAGCCCGTAGTTGATAAGCCGATGGCTGCTAAAAGGGATAAGAGTATTTTCTTCATTTTCTGTTTTGTTTATATTGTTCTTGTTTTTGCTTTTTCATTCATGTTTGTTCTGCTTGGCGGAAAGAATTGCAGAAATAATTGCGGAAAGAAATTATCTCAATGCCATGACTCTGCTGAGAATCAGCTTTTTGTATTCCTTCTTCATGCTGTCTGGTAGGAAAGAGGCGTCTATCAGGTCGAGCCATTTCACGATGGAGCGACGGAACTTCTTGGCGATGTTATTGATCACTTTTTCGCTGAGTCCCGATGCCGTCATTACCTTGATGAAATCTGATTTCAGAATCTTTCTTTTTCTTCCATTCAGCGTCAGGGCGAGTTCCTCGGTATCTTCTGGCATCACTATCTTCGTGCAGAGCAGGTCGTATGCTGGGGTTAGTCCATAGCCCAGTTTCCTGTTGTTATAGAGCGAGAAGTTCTTGAGGTGCATATCGGCGTTGCCGGTAATCCACGAGAAGATGACTACCTCCCAATAGTTCACGAGATCAAGCTGCGAGAAGGAAGAATACTTTTTGATAAGTTTGGCAACCTGTTCGTAGGAACCTTTGTATTTGTATTCGGTAAGGCGCTCTGACAGCTGGCACATATCCTCCATCGGTACTTTGGTTCCATCATCCAGTCGGTCTATTCTCCGGGTGATGTAACAGAGTTCGCCATCGGCAAAGCGGATTAAGCCATGGGGAACCACGCTGATTTTGGCGGCTTCGGCGAGGTGCATCGTGAGGTCTTCTATTTCGGGAAGACAGCGATAGCGATCGGTCTGTGGCTTCAGGATGTATTTGCCCCAGAGTCCTACGATGGTAAATCGCGATGGTTCGTTCTTTCCGCCTGGGTTGACATCGAGTGAGAGCTTTGCCTGCACACCGGTCAGGGTGGTCTGGGCACGCACCACTTGTTTTGCCAGGTCGCCTATTTCCTTTCTAATATAGGGTAGGACAGGGGCTTCCTTGGTGCCGAAGAGTTTTCGGGCGCAAGCGGGGTGGTAATCTATCTGCCCTGGCTTGAGTGGTTTATAGCAATATAGACATTTCTCCATATTTCTTTTTCCTTTCTAGTTTTGAGGTGAAGCGTTTGTTCCTTCTGCAGCTGAACTGTTCGTTCCTTCTACAATTTAACTGTTCGTTTCTTCTACTGGAGGTTCTTCTGCGGGGATGACGCTGACGGCTCCGATGCAATCCTTGCAGCAGGCAAGGAGGAGCGACATTCTATCCCGCTGGTTGATTTTCCAACTGCTTTCTGCGATATTCAGCAGCCATCCTTCGGGGATTAATCCATCGAAGAAGGGAAACAAAACGGTGTCGTGGTAGGGCTCGTTGGATAACGGGAGTGTGAGGCTCACGGCTTCGGCGCCATCCGATGCCAGATAATCTGCATCGTAGGCAAAGGTAAAGCCCGTTTCGTCTTCCGTCAGCAGGCCTACGTATTGGTCGTAGAGATAAATCTTTCCTTGTTTCATAAAATTCTATTTTTATTCTTTTCTGATGGGAACGGGACCGATTTCCTGGCCGAACAAAAGGAGGACTTGGTTTACTTTGTCGAGTCGCAGCGTTTCCTTTCCCTGTTCCAGTTCTCTTACGAATCTGAGGCCTACGCCCGATTTCGCCGCCAGATCTACTTGGGTCAATCCGAATTGCTTGCGCATTTCCTTGACGTATGATGATAATGTATTGCTCATATTTTATTTATTTTATACCCTTTCGGGTAAAATGATACAGGTGGTAATACTATATTATACCCTTTCGGGGACAAATATACGAATAAAAAATGAAAATACCCCCGAAAAGGTATAATTTATAATATCATTTAACAAATTATACCTTTTCGGGGGTAGAAAAGCGAAATATATCCTTTGGAAAATAAAAAAGCGTAACGAATACCTTTACCGGTAATCATTACGCTTTCATTATTATCTATAAAACTTTATTTTCCGAGATTATTCTTTTTCTCGTTCAGTTCTGCCTGCTTACGCTGCATCTCTTCCTGCTGCTGGCGCTGCAACTCCTGAAGGGCTTGCATTCTTGCCATGAGGCCGCTTGCCTTCTTAGGGTTGTTCTTGTTCTCCTGGTAGCGCTTCTCCAGAATGGCGAGGAGCTTCTCGTCGTTAGTGGTCTTGCGCAAGGTCCACATGATTGCGGCACTGAAGAACAATGAGATGAAGTAGTAGAAGTTCAAACCTGCTGAGTAGTCATTGAACATGAAGAAGAACATCAATGGCATGAGATACATCATCCACTGCATCATCTTCATCTGCTCTGCCTGCTGACCTACCATCTGGTCACGCTGCTGGCGCATCGTCATCCATGAGTACAACAGGTTGGCTACGCAGAAGAGAATACAGGTCAAACTCAAGTGGTCGCCAATCAACCAGATGTTGGTGTTCCACTCGAAGATTGGGTCGAAGGTGCTCAAGTCGCTCATCCACAAGAACTTCTCACCACGAAGCTGGATGGCATTAGGCACGAAGTTGAACATCGCTACCCAAACCGGCATCTGAATCAGCATTGGCAAGCAACCTGACAATGGACTAACACCATACTTGGCATATTCTGCCATCATCGCCTGCTGCTTCTGCATCTGATCCTCTGGCTTGTTGAACTGAGCGGTGGCTGCCTCGAGCTTTGGCTTCAGCACACGCATCTTGGCAGAACTCATATAGCTCTTCTTTACCATAGGGTAGGTGATGAGCTTGAGGAGCAATGTAATGAGAATCAATACGATACCCATTGGGAATACATTGCTCAACCAGTCGAACACATAGAGTGTGAAGAAACGGTTGATCCAGCGGATGATAGGCCATCCCAGATATACGAGCTTCTGGAACTCCAGGTCCTTGCCGAAGGTGCTCTCCTTCTCTGTATTCTTCAGAATCTGGAAGTCGTTAGGACCGAAGTAGAACTCAAACTCAGACGCCTTCTTGCCGGTTGGGTCGAAGGCTGTCTTCATCTTAGCCTGGAACTGCTTCAGGTAGCCCGAACCCTTCTCCTGAGGGATAGAGGTCATGAAGGCATCCTTGTCGAAGTTGTCCTTAGCTACCATAATAGCTGAGAAGAACTGGTTCTTGAAAGATACCCAGTCGATAGTCTCTTCAATCTTCTCGTCGATTTTCTCGCTGCCCTCGTTCAGATGGTCGGTGCCGCCCTCTGCCTCATGATAGGTGAGGGTGGTGTAGCGGTTCTCGAACATGAAGCCACGCTCCTGCTGGCGCGCCTTGTCGCTCCAGTCGATGCTCATCTTGTTGCAGTTTGGTGAGAACAGACCAGCCATTCCCTCAGCCTGCAGACTCATGTGGAGCATATAGTCGTCGCCGAGAGTATAGGTCATGCTGAGGGTCTTGCCTGGACCAGCCACAGCAGTCATGGTGACAGACTTGTCGGTCACGTTGGATGGTGTGAAATAGAGATCGCTGGTGATGATGTTGGCCTCCTTTGCCTCGAGCATGAACTTGAGGCTTTGGTCGTTGCCGTCGAAGAGTGTAACGTCCTTCTGGTCGGCAGAACCATCTTTCACCTTGAGGTTGTGACCCACGTATCCCTTGATGACTGCCTTCTCGACAGTACCACCCTTGGTGTTGAGAGTCAACTCAACCTTCTCGTTTTTCAAAACTACTTTCTGAGCCTGACCCTTCAGCGCCGAATAGAAGAGGGCTGTAGAGTCTGCCTCAATTTTAGCCTTAGCATCCGCCTGGCGCTTAACAGCGGCAGTCTTGCTGGCTTTTTCCATCTCGGCGTGCTTCGCCTTGGCGATGGAGTCCTGAACGAATGCCGCTCTCTGCTCTTCGGCTGATGGCTGGTTGTACCAGCTAAAGCCTATCAGCACTACGGCAATCAGGAGGAAACCGATAATGTTGTTCTTATTCATTATTATTTTTATTGTTTTATTTTCTCTGAGAAGACAGCAAATGCTGTGCCATTCTGCTGCCTAAAGCCAGCCTGCGCTATTTCTTGTTAGCGATGGCTGTCTTTACAAAGTCAACAAACAATGGGTGTGGTTTCAATACCGTGCTCTGGTACTCTGGATGATACTGTGTACCGATGTACCACTTCAAGCCCGGGATTTCAACTACCTCTACCAGGTCGCTTTCCGGATTGCGGCCTACGCACATCATGCCGTGCTTCTCGAATTCCTTCTGGAATTCGTTGTTGAACTCATAGCGATGGCGATGGCGCTCCTGGATATGCTCCTTCTTATAGATGTTGAACGCGCGACTGCCTTGTCTCAGTACGCACTCGTAGGCGCCGAGTCGCATGGTTCCACCCATGTTTGATATGTTCTTTTGCTCCTCCATGATGTCGATGACATTGTGTGGAGTCTTCTCATCCATCTCACGCGAGTTGGCATCCTTGTAGCCCAATACGTTGCGGGCGAACTCGATGACGATCATCTGCATACCCAGGCAGATACCGAAGGTAGGGATGTCGTGGGTGCGGGTATAGTGGGCAGCGATGATCTTGCCCTCGATGCCGCGCTGGCCGAATCCTGGACAGATGACGATACCGTCCTGACCCTTCAGCTGTTCAGCCACGTTCTCTTCTGTGAGATATTCTGAGTTGATGAATGTTATCTTCACCTTGTGGTCATTGTAGGTGCCGGCATGCGAGAGGCTCTCGCGGATGCTCTTGTAGGCATCCTGCAGGTCGTACTTTCCTACGAGACCGATGTTTACCACCTCAGTAGCCTTGTTTCTGCGGTCGAGGAAAGTTTTCCATGGACCCAGCGCAGGCTTCTCGCCGATAGGCTCTCCCATTTTGCGGAGGATGGCAGTGTCGAGGCCCTGGTTCTGCATGTTGACAGGCACCTCGTAGATGCTAGGAAGGTCTTCGCTCTGGATCACGCAGTCTAAATCTACGTTACAGAAGCTTGCCACCTTCTTCAGGATTCCCTCTTCGAGATGCTTCTCGGTGCGGAGAATCAGAACATCTGGCTGAATACCTACGCTCTGCAGTTCCTTCACGGAGTGCTGGGTAGGCTTTGTCTTCAACTCGCCTGCTGCCTTGAGATAAGGCACATAGGTGAGGTGCACATTGACTGCGTTCTTGCCCAGCTCCCATTTCAGCTGTCGGATAGCTTCCATGTATGGGGCACTCTCGATGTCGCCGATGGTTCCGCCAATCTCGGTAATCACGAAGTCATAGTGATACTTCTTGCCGAGCAGCTTTACGTTGCGCTTGATCTCGTCGGTGATGTGAGGCACCACCTGGATGGTTTTGCCAAGATAATCGCCGCGACGTTCCTTGTCAATGACTGCCTTGTAGATACGACCAGTGGTGAGAGAATTCGCTTTCGTAGTCTGAATACCGGTGAATCGCTCGTAGTGTCCGAGGTCGAGGTCGGTCTCCATGCCATCTACCGTTACATAGCACTCACCATGCTCGTACGGGTTCAGTGTACCCGGGTCGATGTTGATGTATGGGTCAAACTTTTGGATAGTAATGTTGTAGCCTCTTGCTTGAAGAAGTTTACCGATGGATGAAGATATGATTCCTTTACCCAAAGAAGAAACCACACCACCGGTAACGAAGATGTACTTTGTATCAGCCACGATGTTTATAATTTAAATTAGAATTATTTGGGTGCAAAGTTACGATAAAATTATGAATTAGCCAAAATATTTGTAAAGAATGGCGTTGAATTTAGAATTATTTTGTTACCTTTGTGCCCAAATTAGTATATGAAGGAATGAAAATAAGATTTGGATTACTCATTTTAGCTTTGCTTGCGGGTGCTGTGACGGCAGATGCCCAACGTTCCCGCAGGCATAATGTGGTGGTGAAAACTCCATCGATAGTGAAAAGTTATGTGGACTCGCTGGCTCACATCAGGGAGCGTATCGACTCTACAGAGATGTCTTCGCATGATTCCCGATATGCCATGCTCTTCACTCCACTCACGTATTATCGCTCACCTGCCAATCATTTCCTGCGCCTCCGTCCTGATGGAGGGGTAGACGATTCGCTTGGCGTGATGCTTGATAAGACCTTGATGGATGTTTATCTCAGCCGACCAGACCTGGTGAAGACTACGCAGAGACACCTGGAAGAGGTGGGCGCTCCGATTGTGGCGGATTCTAAAGCCAAAAAGCCGAAGCGCGACATCATAGAAGAGGTGGCGCCTAAGGTCTTCGAACCGGAAACTGCGCCATCGGACATCGTAATCTTCAAGCCTAACTTCTGGACTTTCGGAGGTGATTACTATCTGCAGTTCCTGCAAAACTATGTGTCTGACAATTGGTATAAGGGTGGTGAGAGCAACTACTCTCTGTTGGGACGTGTAACGATGATGGCGAACTACAACAACAAGCAGAAGGTGAAGTGGGAGAATAAGCTGGAGATGCGATTGGGCTACCAGACTTCCAAGGGAGACTCGGTGCATTCGCTCAAGACATCCGACGACTTGATCCGATACACCAGCAAGTTGGGACTCCAGGCTTCCCGCAAATGGTATTATACCATCCAGATGGTGGCGCAGACGCAGTTTGCTCATGGTTACAAGAGTAATGACAAGAAGGTTTATTCCGATTTCTTCTCACCATTCAATCTGAACCTCTCTGTCGGTATGGATTATACGGTAGATTGGTTGAATCACAGGCTGAAGGGTAGTGCCCATCTGGCTCCTCTGGCGTTCAACTGGAAGTATGTGGGCCGTGAGGATCTTGCCACAAGATATGGTTTGAAGGAGGGACAGCATGGCATGACCGATTACGGTTCTGAGTGTATCTTCGATCTGTCGTGGCAGCTGATGGAGAACCTGAAGTGGAAGACCCGTCTCTGGGCATATACTACTTACAAGCGTGCTGAGATAGAATGGGAAAATACGATTACCTTCCAGTTCAATCGTTATATTTCATCGAATATCTTCCTCTATCCTCGTTTCGACGATGGTGCGAAGCGTAAGGATGATCAGAGCTATTGGCAGTTCAAGGAGTTCATGTCTATCGGATTCTCTTACTCTTTCTAGAGAGGTCGCCCCACATGCCCTGTAACGGCTTGCTCCCCACGCCCTTTAATGGTTTGCCCCACACGCCCTGAAAGGGCAGAAGCTCCCAGCCCAGGGTAACACCCTGGGTAAAAAAGCGCATTCAACAAGACGCCCTGTAAGGGCAAAAGCTTTAAAGATATCAGAAAGCTTTTGCCCTTACAGGGCGTCTTTTGTATATATATCCTTAATACCCAGGGTGTTGCCCTTGGCTGGGAGCTTCTGCCCTTTCAGGGCGTGTTAGAAGCGGAAGCAGAACTCAGCGTCTGCCATGGAGTAATTGTGCTTGGCGAGGGTCTTGTCATTCACCAATGCATACTCGGTGAGGATGCTGATTCGCTTGCCGATGTGGAAGTTCAAACCTGCCTCATACTGGGTCTTCTGCATGTTGTTCTTGCCGTTAGGCTGATACATGTCGTAACGTGCCTTTACGTCGATACGGCTGTTCTTTGGCAGCTGTGCCAATGGGGCGATAACCAATCCGTAAACACCCTGAGCCTTATCGCCGATCTTCTCGTTCAGGCTGCAATCTTTGGCATTGGCATCGTTGAAGTTGGTGATGCTCTTGGCAAATGCCTTGCCGGTAGAGTGGATGTACTCTGAACGTACGGTCCAGCCGTCTTTCTTATATTCGAAAGAGAAGGCGTAGCGGTTCTGGTTCAGACTGCGAACCTCGTTGGTATGAGTAATCTCTTTGGTAGCACCAGGAGTTACGCTAGAGGTTGGGTCTGCTACGGTTTCCGTCCAGTTACCCTTTCTTGCATAAGAACCCGTCCATCCGAAGGCACCGATACGCATGCCGCTTACTGGCATTACCCATACGCCACCAATCACATTCTTCTGATTGTCAACGTCCTTGGTGTTGATGCCCTGTCCGTTGAATACACCAATCTGGTAGTGCAGCAGGTTGCGGCCGTTGGCATTCTTGAGGAAATCACCCTGGAGCTGCAAACCGATGTCACGACCGTTGGAAGCATGCTCTCCGGCACGGTCGCTGAAACCCGCCAACTTGCTCACGTTCTGGGAATAACCCATGAAGCCCTGGTCGATAGGGTGCATCGGATTCTCGAAAGTGAATGGGTTCTTGAACTGACCAATCTTCACCTTGAAATATTCATATTTCTGCCATTCTGCAAACAAATCCACCATTCTTGGGCTGGACCCCAGGTTGGAGGTGTTGCCGTTAAACTGAATCTGGGTCTTCCAGTAGAAGTCGTCTGCAATGCGACCCTCCAAGGCGATACGGCCCATTCGGATGTTGAATGAGTTGGATTCCGCATTCTTTTGTCCGCTATACTGGTACTGGGTCATGCCATATCCCGACAATTTCACATTGCTCAGCCATGAAGGCAATTCGATGGTCTGCTTCTTTTGGGCGCTGGCTGAGACTGCCGTCAAAGCCATGAGCGCCAGGATGATACCTTTTTTCATCTTATTTCTATTTTGTTTTTAGGTTTATTTCTTTGCCGCGAGCCCCTCTGCTGTCAAGTTTTCCGCTTTAGCAGCTTCCAATGCAAGCTTTTCTGCCTCCTTGGCAGCCTTGGCTTCAGCTATCGCCTTCTCTCGCTCTCTGCGCTCCTTCTTCTTCTGCTTGATTTCAGCATCGCTGCGCTTCTCGAGCAAAACGACGTTCTCTACGTGAGGAGTATGAGGGAACATATCTACCGGCTGAACGGCAGCCACCTTGTAGTGGTCGTCCATCAGCTGCAGGTCGCGAGCCTGGGTAGCTGGGTTGCAGCTTACATATACGATGCGGTTAGGTGCTGCGTTCAGAATCACGTTCACTACATCAGGATGCATGCCGGCACGTGGAGGGTCGGTGATGATGACGTCTGGACGTCCGTGCTGGGCGATGAATTCGTTGGTCAGAATATCCTTCATGTCGCCTGCATAGAAGAGGGTATTCTCGATGTTGTTCACCTGAGAATTCACCTTGGCATCCTCTATGGCCTCTGGTACGTACTCGATACCGATCACCTTCTTTGCCTTGTGAGCCACGAAGTTGGCGATGGTTCCGGTACCGGTGTAGAGGTCGTAAACCAGCTCGTTGCCGGTGAGGTTGGCAAACTCGCGCGCTACGCAGTAGAGGTGGTAAGCCTGCTCGGTGTTAGTCTGATAGAAACTCTTTGGACCCACCTTGAATTTCAGGTCCTCCATCAGCTCGAAGATGTGGTCGTTGCCCTTGAAGAGGATGAGGTCCAGATCGTTGATGGTGTCATTTCCCTTCTGGTTATCCACATACATGAGCGATGTGATCTGAGGGAACTTGTCAGCCACCTGCTGCATCAGTTCCAATGCTCTCTGCTCATCACCCTCCTCATCGTAGTGGAACTGGAATACGAGCATCCATTCGCCTGTGTTCGAATTGCGGATCATCATGTCGCGGAGCAATCCGTGCTGCTCACGAAGATCGTAGAAGGTATAGTTGTGAGAGTCTGCGTATTCGAAGACGAAGTTGCGGATTTCGTTGCAGAGGTCATCCATCAGCCAACACTTCTTGATAGGATAAATCTTGTCGAAGGCACCGGTAATATGGAAACCGATGGCATTCTGGGCGTGGCGTTCCTTGAGAGAAGTTACGGTATCATCCTCTTTCTGAGGAAGTTGAGCCAACTCTTCTGAAGTAAACCAGCGCTTGTTGCTGCATCCGAACTCAATCTTGTTGCGGTACTCCTGGGTCTTCACGCTGCCCATGATAGGGCGGAACTCAGGGAGTTCGATCTTGCCGATGCGGGTGAGTTGGTCTTCCACCTGCTTCTGCTTCGCCTTGATCTGTTCCTCGTAAGGGAGGTTCTGCCATTTGCAACCGCCACAGATACCGAAGTGCTCGCACATAGGCTCCTGTCTTACGTCGCTCTTCTTGATGAAGCGAACTACCTTCGCTTCGCAATACTTATGTTTTTTCTTAACTACCTGCAAATCTACAACATCGCCAGGCACGCAGAAAGGCACGAAGATGACCTGGTCATCTACGCGAGTGATGCACTTACCCTCGGCTGCAACGGCCTCGATGGTGATGTTCTCCAAGAGAGGTAATGGTTTACGTTTTCTTGCCATAATTCAAATTTGTTTTTTTATGGCTGCAAAGTTAATACATTTTTGCGAGAAATGAAAGGTTTGTCCCGGTTTTTTTCAGTCTTTGTCCCGGATGTTGTGAGGTAGAGAGGAATGAATGGTGGGGGAGATAGGAGGGGAAAGGGAAAGGAAAAGGAGAGAAAATGGAGAGAAAAAGGTGAAAAAGTGAAAGTGAAAAAGTGAATGGTGAACGAGGTGAATGGTGAACGAGGTGAATTTGGTGAATATGATGTATGCAGCGAATGGCAAAAAGGTCAAAAGGTCAAAAGGTCAAAAGTGACTTTTCGTAAAAAGAGATGGGTTGATGCCTGTTTCTTGAATATTCTGGTATAAGATTTCTTCTATATATAATAAAGTAGTACTTACGCGCGTACATTATTAAATGCTTTTTTGATAATTAATGGTATTTAATAGTCTTAATCTTGATATTTGATTATTGTTATATGATGTTTAGGATTCGTCTCATTTCTGTTCTTTGAAAAATCACATTCGCAAAACCGACTGATTCACCCAATTCACCATTCACCTCGTTCACCTTTTCACTTTCACTTTTTCACTTTCACTTTTTCCCTTTTGTCAAATGTGACTTTTGACCTTTTGACCTTTTGACTTTTTGACTTTTTGACTTTTTCTAGAACGCAAGTCCGCTAGGCGTCCCGCCGGATTTGCAATCCGGCGTTAAAAAATGTCCTAACCTATTTCGGCTCTGCGGATTTGTAATCCGCAGCAAAGGAGTATGCTTTTTCTTTTATAGGGGGATTACAAATCCCCCGTTGTCTATAGGTCGAACCTTTTTTAACGACGGATTGCAAATCCGCCGGGACGCCTGCCGGGGTCAAATCCGCCGGGACGCCTGGCGGAAGACTTTCTTATGACACACCCTCACCTTTCCTCTCCCGGTGCCCATTTTCCTACGTCGCGACGTAGCAATTCCTGCGTCCCGACGTAATAATTCCCGCGTCGCGACGTAGGAAAAAGGGAACCTTGAGGGGAACTCAGCCTCTCAAACTGTCAGAATCTCTTTCTTTGTCAACTTATAAATTCCTCTCAATCGTTGCGTATTGATAGTAGATTGTTAAAAATAGCCCCGTGTGTGCGACAACAGCTTAAAATGTAATCTCGGGATAGCAAAAAAGAGTATAAAAGTTTGGCGGTTTCAAAAAAATATCGTATATTTGCATCATCAACAAAAATTTGATAATAACTAAAATAATATAATATTTTTGAACCTATAAAATATGAACGAAAAAAGAGTTTATACATTCGGCAATGGACAAGCCGAAGGAAATGCGAAGATGCGTGAAGTTCTTGGCGGTAAGGGTGCAAACCTCGCCGAGATGAACCTTATTGGTGTACCTGTTCCTCCAGGTTTCACCATCACAACTGATACTTGTAACGAGTATTATGAGGTAGGTGAGGAGAAAATCAAGGAGCTCCTCCAGGACGAGGTAATGGCTGCCGTGGCTCATACTGAGGCATTGATGAACAGCAAGTTCGGTTCTGTAGAGAATCCACTTCTCGTATCAGTTCGTTCAGGAGCACGTGCTTCTATGCCAGGTATGATGGATACTATCCTCAACCTCGGTTTGAATGATGAAGTAGCTGAGGGCTTGGTTAAGAAGACCGGCAATCCTCATTTCGTATATGACTCATATCGCCGTTTCGTACAGATGTACGGTGACGTCGTTATGGGACTGAAGCCTGTGAACAAGGAAGATATTGACCCATTCGAGGCCATCATCGAAAAGGTGAAGGAAGAGCAGGGTGTGGTTCTCGATAAGGACCTCTCTGTTGAGTCTCTCAAGAAACTCGTTGAGCTCTTCAAGGCTGCCATCAAGGAGCAGACTGGCCAGGATTTCCCTACCAATCCTATCGATCAGCTTTGGGGTGCTATCTGCGCTGTGTTCCGTTCTTGGATGAATGAGCGCGCTATCCTCTACCGTAAGATGGAAGGTATTCCTGATGAGTGGGGTACTGCCGTTTCTGTCATGGCGATGGTATTCGGTAACATGGGTGAAACTTCTGCTACTGGTGTTTGCTTCTCTCGTGACGCAGGTAATGGTGAAAACCTCTTCAATGGTGAGTATCTTATCAATGCACAGGGTGAGGACGTTGTAGCTGGTATCCGTACACCACAGCAGATTACAAAGATCGGTTCTCAGCGCTGGGCTGAGCGTGCAGGCATCTCTGAGGAGGAGCGCGTAGCTAAGTATCCTTCTATGGAAGAGGCTATGCCTGAGCTTTACAAGGAGCTCGACGCTCTCCAGGATAAGTTGGAGCACCACTATCACGATATGCAGGACATGGAGTTCACCGTACAGGAAGGCAAGCTCTGGTTCCTCCAGACACGTAACGGTAAGCGTACAGGTACCGCTATGGTGAAGATTGCTATGGACCTCCTCCACGAAGGTATGATCGATGAGAAGACTGCTATCCTCCGCTGTGAGCCTCAGAAGCTCGATGAGCTTTTGCACCCAGTATTCGATAAGCTGGCGCTCTCTAGAGCTAAGGTCATCACTCAGGGTCTCCCTGCTTCTCCAGGTGCTGCTTGCGGTCAGATCGTATTCCACGCTGACGATGCTCAGGAGTGGCACGAGGATGGCAAGAAGGTCATCATGGTTCGTATCGAGACTTCTCCTGAAGACCTCGCTGGTATGTCGGCTGCCGAGGGTATCCTTACCGCTCGTGGTGGTATGACTTCTCACGCTGCCGTTGTGGCTCGTGGTATGGGTAAGTGCTGCGTATCTGGTGCTGGATCTATCAACGTTGACTACAAGACTAAGACTGTAGAGATTGAGGGCGTTGTTTACAAGGAGGGTGATTACATCTCTCTGAACGGTACTACTGGTCAGGTTTATGCAGGACAGATTGAGACAAAGGCTGCAGAGCTTTCTGGCGACTTCAAGGAGCTGATGGACCTCTGCGACAAATATACAAAGATGGAGATCCGTACCAATGCAGATACTCCACACGATGCTGAGGTAGCTCGTGCATTCGGTGCCAAGGGTATCGGTTTGACACGTACAGAGCACATGTTCTTCGATGATCAGAAGATTGTTGCCATGCGTGAGATGATTCTGGCTGACTCTGTTGAGGGTCGTGAGAAGGCTCTTGCCAAGCTCCTCCCATATCAGAAGGCTGACTTCTACGGCATCCTCAAGGCTATGGATGGCTGCCACGTGAACATCCGCTTGCTCGACCCACCTCTCCACGAGTTCGTACCTCACGATAGGGCTGGTCAGGAGACTATGGCTAAGGAAATGGGCGTAAGCATAGAGGAAATCAAGAAGCGTGTGAACTCTTTGGCAGAGAATAACCCAATGCTCGGTCATCGTGGTTGCCGTCTCGGTATCACATTCCCAGAGATTACAGCTATGCAGACTCGTGCCATCCTCGGTGCAGCTTGCGAGTTGAAGAAGGAAGGTTACAACCCATGTCCAGAAATCATGGTTCCGCTCATCGGTACTGTTCAGGAGCTCAAGCAGCAGAAGGCTATCATCCTTGCTACTTCTAAGGAGGTATTCGCTGAGTACGGCGTAGAGGTTGAGTTCGAGATTGGTACAATGATTGAGATTCCTCGTGCTGCCCTTACAGCAGGTCAGATTGCAGAGGAGGCTCAGTACTTCTCATTCGGTACTAACGACTTGACACAGATGACCTTCGGTTACTCTCGTGACGACATCGCTTCATTCCTCCCTGCATACATGGAGAAGAAGATCTTGAAGGTTGACCCATTCCAGGTTCTCGACCAGGAGGGTGTTGGTCAGCTCATCAAGATGGCTGTAGAGAATGGTCGTGCTACCCGTCCTAACCTCCGCACAGGTATCTGCGGTGAGCACGGTGGTGAGCCTTCATCAGTTAAGTTCTGCGCTAAGGTTGGTATGAACTATGCTTCATGCTCTCCATTCCGCGTGCCTATCGCACGTTTGGCTGCGGCACAGGCTGCTGTTGAGGAGTAAAGAATATTTGTTGATTATCAGTTAATTAAGAGGAAAGTCCTTTAAACAGGGGCTTTCCTCTTAATTCGTTTTTAGCAATAGTAGCACTAAAATGCTAAAAATGAAACGAAATGTTTAGAAAAGTTTTAGAGTAATTTTGTTTAACGTTTAGAGCGTGTTTAGAAGTTTTATGGCTACATTTAAGGTAATTGTTCAGAAACAGAGAAATGATGGCTTTTGGCCAGTTTACATCCGTATCACTCACAATCGTGGAGTGAAATATATAAGGACGGATAAGATTGTTGATTCTAAAGGTGTGGACAAGAAAAACAGAGAGGTTAAGGATCCTTTTGTCCTTCAGTCTTGTTCTGCAAGAATCGCAAAGTTTGCAGAGTTGTTGAATAAGGTGGAGATTAGAAAGTGGAGCGTCCATGATGTTGTGGCATATTTGGAGAAAGGTACTGCGGACATATGTTTTTCTGACTACGCTAGAAAATATCATGATGAAATGTATAATGATGGGCATGAGCGAAATGCAAGAAACTACGAATTGGCTTATCAGCATTTGGAAAGATATGCCGGAAGCAACAAGGTTATGTTCTCCGAGCTTACTACCCAGTTTATCAATGGTTGGATAAAAGCTCTATCTAAGACAGCTAGAGCCAAGGAGATGTACCCTGTTTGTGTGAGACAGATTTTCAAGCAAGCATTGGCTGAGTTCAATGATTATGATAATGGTATGATTCGAATCACTACAAATCCTTGGCTAAAGGTGAAAATACCAAGTTCTGATGTTCCTGAGAAGAAGGCCATCACCATGGAAGAAGTTCGGGCGTTCTTTGCTGCCCCACTTCCAGAGAGCGACAGAGTCTTTCCTTTGCCAGAATTAGGCAGGGATGTTGCTATGATGGTCATGTGCTTGGCTGGTATCAATACCGTTGATATTTACAGGTTGAAGAAAGAGGACTATCATGATGGAATAATTGGCTATGAGCGAGCAAAGACAAGAAATGCCCGACGAGATAATGCTTATATCGAGATGCGAGTGCCTGGAATCATCCTGCCTTTATTTGAGAAGTATTTGGATAAGACCGAGTCGCCTTACTTGTTTAATTTCCACCAAAGAATGACTTCCAGTGACTCTTTCGGTGCCAATGTCAACATTGGCATAAGAAAAGTTTGCGAGAAATCACTTGGTATGAAGCATGATGAAACTTATTGCGTCTATACTTTTCGCCATACGTGGGCTACTGTGGCTCAAAATGAATGTGGGGCTACGTTGGCAGAGGTTGGCTTTGCAATGAACCACTCTGATCGCTATAGAGTTACGAGAACTTATGTGAAGCTAGATTTTACGCCAGCCTGGGAACTCAATGAAAAGGTGGTGGAGAAGATTTTCTTCACGGAAGATCGCTCTACTACTCATGTTTCAGATGAGAAAGGTGACCATTTCGAAAGATTCTCATATAAGCAGCTCATCAAAGGTACGCTGTATTATAGAGGCAAGGCTCTAGTGAAGGTGGAAGATGTCGGCTTCAATAATGTAAATGATGTTATTGAATATCTTATGGCTAGAATGCCAGATACCATCCCTGCAAGAACGATGGTTCAAATCCGTATCGAAAACAAAGATAAGGGGCAAACTAAGGATTATAGTAGAATAGTGAAATAAATATTAGTAATAACTTGCAAGTTACGAAACTTTTTCGTAACTTTGCCAACAATTAAGAAAATGAAACAGAAAAATGAGAAAGAAAGGTTTATCAGAGAAACTGTAATCAAGTATTTCTTTGACATGAGCAAATCTACATACACTATCATGGTCTTGGGTGGATTGGCGGCACTTTTTAAAATAATAAAGACAGACCAAGATGGCACGGTATCGGCTATATACTTGGGGATTGTCTTGACAATAGTCTTGGCTATAATTGGATTAATAATATCAAAAAGATAAAATTATGAATGCTTTAGGATTAACTTTTGCTATTTGCTTAGTGCCAGCATTGGCTTTTTTAGCATGGCTTTATACCCCATGGGGTAAGAAATGGTCTAAAGAACTTTGAGTATTAAGACAAAGAGAGGTGGCAAAGTTGATTTGTTACCTCTTTTGGGTTTCGGCTGCTCCCTCTTCAGTCGCAGCCAACAAACGAACCGTTCAGCTTCGCCTGTAAAGCGGTATCG
>ULNH01027992.1_pt1 | contig 20837 bp, 17 predicted proteins | sample 1951871 | NCBI WGS metagenome assembly ULNH01 (sample SAMEA4835572, study PRJEB28245) | human gut metagenome | biome: gut microbiome; material: fecal sample | place: Denmark | collected 2008 | reverse complement strand
GGCAACCGCCGAAAGCGCACACTTTGTGCTTAAAGACGTGTTGTTCGGCAAGTTTGTGGAAATCTACATGGCAAATTCCTACGGCGAAGCGGTGCTTTCCGGTTTGTTTTACGGATTGGGCTTCACCCTTGCAATCGTCATCATGGCGGGACTCCGTCAAAAGGTGGACAATTTGCAGGTGGCAAAGCCTTTGCGTGGTTTCCCCATGTCCATGATTACGGCTTGCTTCATGGCAATGGCGTTTTACATCTTCACACTTGTGGGCTAAGGAGGTAAAAAATGGAATTGTTGATGTTTTCGGCAATCGGACGTGATATTCAATGGGCGTCGCTGGGAATTGCCGCCGCAATACTTTTGGTCGTATCTCTTTTGCTGGGTGTGCTGATAGTAATCATTTCCCGCTTTTGTCAGGTAAAGGAAGATCCCCGTGTCAAGGAAGTGGAAAACCTGCTTGCAGGTTCCAACTGCGGCGCTTGCGGACATCCCGGTTGCGCCGGATTTGCCAAAGCACTCGTGGAAGGCACGGCAAAACTTGACAGTTGCGGTCAGACCAAAAAACAAAATCAAATTGAAATTTCCAACATTCTCGGTATCGCTTACAGCGGTGAAACGGAGCCTACAATTGCTGTAGTTTCCTGCTGCGGCGGTAACAAATGTCAGGACAAGTACGCCTATCAGGGCTACGGCAACTGCGTAAGTCAAAATATGCTTGCCGGTGGCAGAAAAGCCTGCGACGCAGGTTGTATGGGAAGCGGCAGTTGCGTTGACGTTTGCCCCTACATGGCTATCGAGTGCTACGACGGCTACGCTCACGTTGACCCCGATTTGTGCCGTTCCTGCGGTTTGTGTATTCAGACCTGCCCCAAAAAACTTATTAAACGTGTTCCCGTGTCGGCAACGGTGTACGTTGCTTGCTCGTCGGAGTGCCGTGGTAAGGACGTAATGAACAAGTGTCAGGCGGGTTGCATCGCTTGCGGAAAGTGCGAAAGAAACTGCCCCACAGGTGCAATTCACCTTGTAAACAACGTTCCCATCATCGATTACAGCAAATGTTCTCATTGCGGAAAGTGCTTGGAAGGTTGTCCCAGACATTGCATCAAGTACGTTCACCCCGAACAGGCAGAAGCCGCAAAACAAGCGGAAGCAAAAGCCGAGTAACGCACAGAGAAAATTCAAACAACAATTTTGTTGTTAAAGGCAAAACAAAAAATATGCCGTGGAAACACGGCATATTTTTTTTGTAGGAGGTGAATTATACTATTAAGTGCAACACCTGAAAAATAAGAAGAGTGGTGAATTATACTTTCAGATTTACACTTAGGTACAATTTGCCGTAAGAGGAAGGCAGGGCAAAATGGGAGAAAAGAAAAAAAGTGTGCCAACAAAGCACACTTTTCTTTGCGACCTAAAGGACGTCGCCTTTGGTAGGCTCATGGTAGCAGGATTTGTCGCAAGCGTAGCGCAGGGTAAGCGAAGCAAAGCGGAGCGCTACGTTATTTCAAACTGTCCGTACTACACGCAAAAGAAGGAAGGCACGGCAAAACAGGAGAAAAGAAAAAAGTGTGCCAACAAAGCACACTTTTCTTTGCGACCTAACGGACGTCGCCTTCCGTATGGCTAGGGTAGCAGGATTTGAACCTGCGAAATGACGGAGTCAGAATCCGTTGCCTTACCGCTTGGCTATACCCCAATATTTTTACCGAACAACAGTATAAAACTTTTGCGTTGAAATGTCAAATGTAATTTGCAATTTGTGCAAAGAAAGTTTGAAAAAAAGCAAAATTGCGTAAAAACGACGGCAAACAGACGGATTTCCCGCAAAGGTAACGAAAACACTTTGAAACCTTGCAAAAATGCGTTGAAGCGTGGCGTTTACCGCATGGCTTTGCCGTTTTCAGCACTTCGAATACGTATGCGCAGGTTTTGTTGCAACAGTGTAGCGGTTTGCAATGTTCTGTTGGCTTGTGCAAGTTTAATCGACAAATTTTGTCTTTATTTGCTTTGACGCAGGTGTTATTGTCATTGACAAAGGAAATAATTTATAATATAATGCAGGAGTAAAACTTTTCTTTATTTTGTTTCAATTTACACACTGCAAAAGTTTTGAAGGTTTTTCCTGATCGAATTTGAAATTTGCATCATTTTGGCGGTTCGCCCGTTATTTTTTGTATTGTCGGAGGTTTTCGGATGTCTAAATATTACGCTTCTTTGGAACAATTGTTGGAAGAAATCAACAAATTGACTGTGCCTGCTTTGCGTGAGGTGGCACGAGATTTCGGTATTGTACCACGCAACCGCAAAAGGGAGGAACTCATCACGTTGATTGTGGCTTCCTACAACGGGCAGTTGCAACCGGAAGAACGTATCAAGACGGGACGTCCCACCAAAAGACAGGGCGGAAAGGTCAGTCAGGCAGAGCCTACAATGGTGGACGACACTCCCTCCAACGACAACGTGGACAAATCCTTCCCACGGTGCGGAATTTTGGAAATAATGCCCGACGGCTACGGTTTTGTGCGTACCCACAACTACTCGTCCACGCCCGGCAAAGACTACTACCTTTCGGCAAACGTCATCACCCGAATGAACCTCAAATCGGGCGACAAACTGAAAGTTTTGCTTCATCAGTATCCCGACAAGGCTGCCCCCACGGCAATTTTCATACAGGAAATAAACGACGAGCCTTGCAATTCCATCAAGCGTGTGCCTTTCGATTCGTTGGAGGCGTGTTTCCCCAACGAGCGTATTGTGTTGGAAAGCGACAGGAAAGATTACTCGTTGAGGGCGTTGGACCTTGTCGCTCCCATCGGAAAAGGTCAGCGTGGTTTGATAGTTGCGCCCCCCAAAACGGGTAAAACGGTGTTGCTCAAAAAAATTGCCATGGCAGTGCGCAAAAACAATCCCGAAATTCATCTCACGGTTTTATTGATAGACGAGCGTCCGGAAGAAGTTACCGATTTCAAGGAAAGCGTGGATTGCGAAGTGGTGTATTCCACCTTCGACCAACCTCCTCAAAATCACACCCGTGTGGCGGAATTGGTGTTTTCCAACGCACGCAGACGTGTGGAACAGGGGCAGGACGTGATGATTCTTATGGACAGCATCACCCGTCTTGCAAGAGCGTACAACCAAACTGCGGAGCAATCGGGCAGAACGCTCACCGGCGGTTTGGACATTTCCGCCTTGCAGGAACCCAAAAAGATGTTCGGCGCAGGCAGAAACATACGCAACGGAGGCAGTCTTACCATTTTGGCTACCGCCCTCATCGACACGGGCAGCCGCTTGGACGACATAGTGTACGAGGAATTCAAAGGTACGGGCAACATGGAAATTCAACTTGACCGCAAGATGTCGGAAAGACGCATTTTCCCGGCAATCGACCTCAACCGAAGCAGCACCCGCAGAGAAGACATGCTTCTCACGCAGGAACAGTTGGAAGGCACCTATCTTATACGCAGGATGCTTTCACGGGAAGACCCCGTTCAGGCTACGGAAGAACTGTTGGAGTTGGTGATGACCACCGACAACAACGCAGAAACGATAGAAACTTTGAAACGCATTGTGCGTTCGTCAGAGGCAAGAAGAAAAAAGTGAAATGAAAACTGTGGTTTTGGGAATGAGCGGCGGTGTTGACAGCGCCGTGTCCGCTTGGCTTTTGAAACAGCAAGGCTACAACGTGGTGGCTTTGTTCATGCACAATTGGGAAGAAACGGAGGACGGTTGCTGCACTGCGGAACAGGACTTTGAAGACGTCAAACGTGTTTCCGACAAAATAGGCATACCGTACTATTCCGTAAATTTTGCCAAGCAGTACAAGGAAAGGGTGTTTTCCTACTTTTTGGAAGAATACAGCAAAGGGCGCACCCCCAATCCCGACGTGTTGTGCAACAGGGAAATTAAATTCGGTCCGTTTTTGCAGTACGCAAAGGCGATGGGTGCCGACTACATAGCAACGGGGCATTATTGCGGAATTTCCCACGAAAACGGTGTTCATTACCTGCTTAAAGCCGCCGACCGCACCAAAGACCAGACTTATTTTCTCAATCAACTTTCGCAACAGCAACTTGCCGACGTGCTTTTTCCTTTGGGCAACGTAACTAAAAAGGAAGTGAGGGAAATTGCCGAAAAACTGCAACTTTCCAACGCCAAAAAGAAGGACAGCACAGGCATCTGTTTCATAGGAGAACGCAACTTCCGCAATTTTTTGCAAACCTATCTGCCCAATCAGTCGGGGAAAATCGTGGATACCAAAGGCAACGTTGTGGGGCAACACATAGGGCTTATGTACTACACGTTGGGTCAACGCCGTGGTTTAGGCTTGGGTGGCACAAGCGAAGGGTGCGGACGTTGGTTTGTTGCGGAAAAGGACATGAAACGCAACCTTTTGGTGGTGTCGCACGGCGACGAAAGCGTGCTGATGTCCTCTTCTCTTGTGGCAAGCGGACTGAATTGGATTCCCTCAGCGCCGGGAAAAGAATTTTCCTGCAAGGCTAAGTTTCGTTACAGGCAGGAAGATCAGGATGTCACCGTAAGCCTTCTGGAGGGCAACCGTGTCCGTGTGGAGTTTGCGGAAAAACAACGTGCGGTAACGCCGGGGCAGTTTGTCGTGTTCTACGATGAAACACGCTGTCTTGGCGGAGGTACGATAGACGAAGTGTACAAGTGAGGTGCAACGTGAGCAAAAACACATCAAAAGATGCAACGGAAATAACGTCGACGCAGCAAGACGTCCAATGCTCACGCACCGACATTGAAAAAACGGTGGATGAAATTGTGGCAACGCCTGCCCGAAAACGTGTGTGGGAAGTGGACTTTGTGAGAGGTCTGATGATACTTTTTGTGGTGTGGGACCACTTCATGTGGGACGTGTCCGACATGGGACCCTACAAAAGCGGACTTTTCACATGGCTGTACGAACTTTCCTCAAAGTATTACGGCGGCGTGCTGCGAGAAACAACGCACGACGTGTTTGTTACCATGTTTGTGTTCACCAGCGGCGTTTCTTGCAGTTTTTCACGAAGTAACGGTATGCGTGCGGTGAAAATGATTGCGTTTTCTTTGCTGTTCACCTCCGTTACCTACGCAATTTCCGCCGTGATAAGGCAAAATTTGACAATCTACTTCAACGTTATTCACGTCATTGCCCTTTCGGTGTTGCTGTGGTCGGCAATAGAGTGGGCGTGGAGCAAGTGCGACAAACCTTGGAAGAAAAACGTTTTCGGTTGGACAATGGCAGCCGTTACCATTACGGTACTTGTTGTGGGGGGCTGTGCCGACAATTCCCCCTGGACCAACGACAACCCCATGTGGTATTTCCTTGCGGAACACAAGTACACCGAAGGGTTTGTCAAGTTTACAGGCGGCGATTATCTGGCGTTTTTCCCCGATTTCGGCTGGTTTTTGGTGGGCGCCTTCCTTGGACGTTTGCTGTACAAGGAAAGGAAAAGTTTGTTTCCCGCAGTCAACGAAAAGTGGGTTTCCCCCGTTACCTTTTGCGGAAGATATTCCATCTGGATCTACTTCGGCAGTCAGGTAGTTATGTACGGACTTATCTACCTTTTTTCTCAGGTATTCAAAATTCTTTGACGCAAATTTTTCACACGGTTGTGAAAATTCGGTACAAAACAAGTGCCTTACCGTAAAATTCCCAATTTTAAGTTGAAAGTATCAAAAACCGCAACGGCGTAAAACTTGCGGTTTTTTTGTTTGCAAACCTTTGAAATGTTTTGAAAGTCCCAGAGACGCATTCAAACGTCGGCTCAGGCGTTTGGCACGCTTCCGCCAACGTCTGAATAACGTCCGACACGGTTTTGAAACCTAAGGGGTATTTTTGCAACGCAAAAGGCAACAGCGGTGTCAAAAGGCAACAGCGGTACATGAAGCATTACAATTCAATTTTTAAGTTGAAAGTATCAAAAACCGCAACGGCGTAAACCTTGCGGTTTTTTTGTTTGCAAGTTTTTGAAATGTTTTGAAAGTCCCAGAGACGCATTAAAACGTCGGCGCAGGCGTTTGGCACGCTTCCACCAACGTCCAAACAACGTCCGACACGGCTTTGAAAACCAATGGGTATTTGCGTAATGCAAAAGGCAACAGCGGTGTTTATGCTTTCAACGTCATTTTTCCGCATCTTTGCGTATTTGTTTGACATTATTTTACTGGTGTGTTATGCTGAAACGGCTAGGGGTGCTGATAAATTCAGCTGAGAAATACCCTTCGAACTTGTCAAGTCAGTACTTGCGTAAGGAAGCACGAATAGCAAAATATTTATGCTCCATGCAAGTTTTCGGCTTAACGGTTGAAAACTTATTTTTTTGCAAGGAGGAAAAAATGAAAGACTATCTCACTTCGGCGCAACTGGAAGATTACCTCGACTTTTTCGGCGAGGCTACCGATGTCGTTGCGACCATTGCACTGTACGTTACCATTGCGTTTTTCCTGTTTATTGCCATCTATGCCGTGGTAATACGCAATCGTGACGAAATCTATCTCAAAGGCGCCCGCAAACTTATTGCAGGTTTGACAATAGGCTACTCGGTGGGAGTAATTGCCACGATTGGTTCGCTCAAAATTCTCAAAGACGTTTGGGGTGGCGAAATCAACACAAATTATTGGCTCATCGTGGCATTGCTGGTATTTGCCGTGTTGGCTTGTATTGGATGCCTTGTCATCAAAAAGTATTCTCAACGTGCCTTCAAAATTACCGCATGGGCGTGCCTCGCTGTTGGGGTGGCGTATTCCGTAGTGTTGCTGTTTGTAATCAAACCCGAGGAAGACTACGTGCCGCTGTCTTCATGGCAAATGTACCTGTTTTCGGCAATACTTGTAGGCGTAATAGTAACGCTTGCATTGCTTGGCGGAAAAAAAGACACGCAGTACAACGCAAAATCCCTCACCTATGCCGCAGTGTGCATTGCATTGTCTTTTGCACTTTCCTACATAAAGTTTTTCTCGTTGCCACAGGGCGGTTCGGTAACTTTTGCAAGTTTGTTGCCTTTGGCACTGTATTCCTACATGTTCGGCACACGCCGTGGACTTATCGCAGGCATAGTGTACGGATTTTTGCAGTTCATTCAGTCGCCGCAATTCTATGAACCTATGCAGGTTTTGTTGGATTACCCCATTGCCTTTGGTGCAATCGGCGTTGCCGGTATAGGCAGAAAATTCACATTCATGAAGAATGACGTTATTGCTCAATTTGTCACAGGTACAATAATAGCCGTGGTGTTGAGGTACTTTGCTCACGTAATCAGCGGTTACTACGTGTTCAGTTCCTGGGCAATGGAAGGTTACACGGCGCTGTCCTGGGCGTTTGTGTACAACCTCTTCACAATAGTGGACTTGGTGATTGTGCTTGTCATGGGCGTTTTGGTACTGCTTTCCCGTCAGGTGCGTTGGATGGTGCTGACGGTGGATTCTGCGCCGGAATTGCAAACGGCAAACAACTAATCGTTACATTTAAGGCTGCGGCGTTTTTGTCGCAACCTTTTTTGTTGCAGTGATGTTTCTGTTTAAGTTGTTGAGGAAATTTTCGCCACAAAACCGCATTGAAAGGTTGTGAAAAACAAAAAGTTTTGCCGAGCGAACAAGCAGTTTCGCAATGTTATTAAACAAAGCGAAACAATTGTATTTTTGCAAAAGAATTATACTCTACATTTAAGGTTGCGGCGTTTTTGTCGCAGCCTTTTTTGTTGCAGTGATGTTTCTGTTTAAGTTGTTGAGGAAATTTTCGCCACAAAACCGCCTTGAAAGGTTGTGAAAACAGTGCAGGAGGCAAGCAGGCGTCATCGTCGGCAAAAGTCATCTTTCGGTATTTCTGCAAACAGTCGACATTCTCTGACATTCAAGCAATGTGGCTCAGGTAGTGTCTTTTTGTGTATAAAGGTTTGTCAAAAAGGGAACAGTTTTCACTAATTGCAGATTTTTTCGTAAAAATCTGTAAAGTAATAACACAAAACTGTTATTTGAGCCGTAAAACGGTGTTCAGTTTCAAATACACCTAAAATTTGTTAAAAAAATGACGAAAATTGAAACTTTTTTCAAAAAGTATCTATACAAAGAAAATTTGTTGTGTTATAATAACTGCGGAAGTTTTGGTAAAATTTCCTTTCGCTGAAAGGCATTTTACTTTGCATATTACATTTTCGCCGTTTGGGCAAAGGGAAACATTATGGAAAGAGTTGCGTTGATTGATTTGGGATCCAATACTGCAAGGCTTGTCATTTACGACGTTCTTGACGGGGGCTACTTTGTCGTTGCCGAAGAGCAACACGAAGCGGTGCGTCTTGGCGAAACGGAAGCGGACGGAAGTTTGAAGCAAACACGCATGATGCAGGCCATAAGCACGTTGAAGATGTTCAAAGAAATCTGTCTGATAAAGAAGGTGGACAAGGTGTTGGCTGTGGCTACGGCGGCAGTGCGCCGTGCAAGCAATCAAAAAACCTTTTTGTCTGACGTGTACAACGAAACGGGAATACGCATCACCGTGGTGTCGGAAGAGGAAGAGGCAAACTACGTCTATCAGGGAGTAATAAATTCCATGGACATTCCCCGTGGACTTATTATGGAAATAGGCGGAGGTTCCACAAAACTTGTGTATTACAACCGCAGAACAATTCTGCACACCAAAATTTTTGCTTTCGGTGCGGTTACTCTTACCAACATGTTTGTTTCGGCGGACAAAACTCCCGAGCAATGTTCCGACGACATTGTAAGTTACGTCAAGTCGCAACTCGACGAAGTGGAGTGGTTCAAAGAGATAGACCCCGACACACAACTTATCGGCGTCGGAGGAAGTTGCCGCAACCTTGCCCGCATAGTGTGCAAAGTCAAAAAGTATCCGCTGGACATGGTGCACAACCTCAACATGCAGGTGGAAGACTTCAATTACATCTACAACATGATTCGCACGCTGGATTTGGACAAAAAACGCCGCATAAAGGGGTTGAGTTCCGCACGTGCCGACGTGTTCCCCGCCGCCTTGGCTTTCATCAAAGCCTTTGTCGACCACATGGGATTCACCAAAATAATTTCTTCCGGAAGCGGTTTGCGTGAAGGAGTAATGTTCAACTACGCAGTGCCTCAGACGTTGGAAAAACCCATCAGCGACGTGTTGGGACACAGTTTGCACGCCATGGCTTTGCACATGGGCGTGAACATCGCCCACGCCGAGCAGACATTCAATTTGTGCGTACAACTGTTCAAACAGTTGCGTGTACTGCACAAATTCCCCCGTGCCTACGTCAAAGTGCTGAGAGTTGCCGCAATGTTGCACGATATCGGCAAAACTTTCAAGTTTTACAACAACGCCAAGCACACGGCATACATGATTCTCAACAGCAATCTTTACGGTATTTCCCACAAAGATTTGGTGCTTGCCTCCTACGTTTCCGACGTAAACAACAAGGAAGAGGTAAACGTTACCGATTGGGCAAAATACAACGGAATTCTTTCCGTCGAAGACGTGGAAGCCGTCAAAAAACTTTCCGTCATTTTGCGTTTGGCTGTGGCTTTGGACGTCAGCATGCGCAACGTCGTTTCGGAAATCAGTTGCGATGTGCTGGGGGACAGCGTCATCATGAAGACGGAACTGGAAGGGGACGCAACATTGGAAATGAAAGCCGCCAGCATGGTAGCGTTCGAGTTCAAAAAGGTGTTCCGTAAAAATCTTGAAATGTTCTGATAAACTTGCAATTTGAAAAAGACTGCGAAAAAGCAGTCTTTTTTTGTGCCGTTTTTCCATTCGACAAAACAAAAAAAAGGCTGTGTACGCAGCCTTTTTTTATCTACGAAAAACCTTCTGTTTAAGAGAGAAGTTGCAAGAATGTTTCAAAAAACACGATACGGTTGCAAGAAACATTGACAACCACACAAAAATTAAGTACAAATTTCGCCTGTTACCGCAAGGCAACGGGAGAGGGGGTGTGGTCGTTTTGATTCCAATAAAGGACGTTTTCAACAAAGTGCGTAGCGTCGCCGTACACAGGTTGCCTGTCGAGGTCTAAATTGAGGGACAACTGCATCATGTCTCTCAACAACGACATTTTTCCGTTGAGGTTGGTCAGTACAAACTGACTTTCAACGACCGTTTCGCCACTTTCCGTTGTAATCTCGTTGCTTGTTACGTCGTGCAAAATATTAAGGTTGAGCAGTCCCAAATTGGAATCGACGGGCGCAAGGTCCAAATCCAAAGTGAAAGTGTTGTTTTGGTAGGAGTAGTTTTTGAAAACATCCTCTATTGCCAAGCCGTTTCCGTCGCCACCGTCGTCCTTTGTGATAAGGTTGTTTATCCAACTGCTGAAATTCACCATTTGAAGGATGTATTCCGTCGGATTTTGTGCAAATTCTTCCACCGACATTTCGGCGTAGTAGTTGCGTTCTTCCATTTTAATGCCGAACCAACCGCTTTTTACGTAGGAATTGCGCACGATTGTTATGCGTTGCGTTGCGCCGTTGAAGTACAGGTAACTGTCCCCTCCGTAATCGTTGAAAGCGGCGTTCACAAGGCTCACAAGGCTTTGTTTGGGGCGGGAAAGTTTCACCGTAAAGTACACGCAGTCGGTGCTTTCGGGGTCGTTTGCGTCTTTGGGGTAGATGTCCACACGGGCATTCAAACCCATTTCCACGTTTTCTTTGATGATTCCTATCAGCGACAAATCGGCGGTAACGGTGCCGTCAATGGCAAAAGTGGTTTTGTCCGCCGTGTCCAACAGGGCTTTAAGCAGTTCTTTTATGCTGTCGAAGTTGATGTGACTGTCGGCACTGTTTGTTTCAAGATAGTTTTTGATGTGCGCAACTACTGCGTATTTGTCCCTGTCGTGTGCGCCTTCCTCCACCTGCTGTTGCAAATCCGATGCGCTAACGGCAACGCCGCACAGGGTGAGGTTGTAAGCAGAGGAGTAGGGGTTGTTTTCGCCGTAGGAAATTTGCAACCAATCCAGTACCAGGCTGGACTGCGTTTTACTGACGGTCATGGAAATGTCGCCAAGGTCGTTAAGCAAAACTCCTCCGTTCAATGTCAGGCTGAACTTGCCGTCTGCGTAGGCGACCTGTCTGATAACGGTGGAGTAATCTATTTTCTGTACGTTTGCCGTTGCGTCGTCCTTTGCCGAAAGCAACATATTCAGCAACGCATCTATTTGAGGTACAACTTCACGCAGTTGGTCAAACAAATCCACACACTCGGCAATTTTTGCCGTTTCGGCGGAAACTTTAAGGGTATTGTTGTAGGTGATGTAAATTCTGCCGTCGATGTACATTGCGTCCAACGTTGCAAAGTCTTCCGCAACACCGTTTACCACCTTTTTGACGTCCAGAAACGCCCTGAGCGCAAACATATCGGCGTAGTTGCGGTTGTAGTAAAATTCTACAAACGAGCCGGCATTTATGCGGTAGACGGAGGGTAACGTTCCGTCCTTGGGCGTTACCGAAAATTCGCTGTCTAGGGTGAAGTCGAAACGCCAACTGTTGGTGTGAATAAGCACGTCAATGGTGGGCAGGAAATCGCCCAACACTTTGTCGATTTGCACAAAGGATTCCTCGTTGAAGTCGTCGAAAATCACCTCTTCGAAGTTGGGTTTTGCGCTTATTTGTTTGTCCAAAGCGGCGATGTTTGCCGTTACCGATGTAATTAGCGGTTGTTCGCCCCCGCTGATGTTTACTGTAACGGGAATACCCGCCAACTGCAATTCAGCCGTCAGGGTGTTTTTCTGTGCGTCTGCAAAGAGGTTCAGGCTGTCCAACAGTTGTTTTACGTCCGGGGAAATGGAAGGCGACGCCGACGATTCGCCATGCTGTGCGGAGGGATCGGCAAATTGTTTCACTATGTCGTCGATGCGCTGTACAATCTCGGAAATTACCGAAATATCTCCCATCACACGTATATCCTGCCCCTTTTGCACCTTAAACACGTTGTTGCTGTACAGGATGTTGAGTTCGCCCAACTTGAAGCGGTACACGTTTTCCAGCAAATTCAGTTGTGCGTAAAGAATGTTGTTGTCGTCTATTTTCACAATGAGGTTGGTGGAAAAGTCCTTGTCGGGCAACGTTACGGCTTGCGGGTTGCAGTTTACTTCGACGGTAACGTTTGCGGAAACCTCTCCCACCGTCAGATTGTTTACTGAAAGGGCAAGTTTGTCGGTAGCGCAAAGTGTAGCGTCAAATTGCGACAATCCCAAAATGCTTGCGTCAAAAGTGAGTGCAAGTGCGCCGTTTTCAAAACTAAAGCCCTTCACAAGCGTTGAAATGTCGGCGTCTTTAAGCGTTGCCACGTTGCTTATTGCGTCCAGCAACACGTCCAGATTTTTGTTGTAGCCGTACAGTTCGGAAAGTATATTTGAAGGGTTTGTTTCCGAAGAGGAAGATACGTTAAGCGCAATGTCCAAACCGTTCACCGTTGCGTACAAAACGCCGTCCGACAGCCATATTTCCGCTTTCAAAGCGTTTACACCCTTGTAGTTGAGAGTTGCGTCTACAAACAGTTGCACTCCGCTTGTTGCCTTGGTGTTGAGGTACACTTTTGCGGTAACGGTGCAGCCGTTTGAAAGCAGTTGTCCGTCAATTTCAAAGAGGTAACTTTCGGCATTTACAAGTTGCTGTATTTGCGGAGCAAAAGTTTGCGCCACGTCCACAATGTCGGTAAAGTTGCCCGAGGTGTCCACGTCGGCAATTTCCACAGAGGTAGGCATTGCCGTGATGTCAAGCGTGCCAAATACAACGTTGGCATGCGTCAGTTGCGCCCTTTCGTCGAAGCAAACCGTTATGTCGGTGTCGGCAACGGTAACCGTCAGGTCAAATCCGTTGTCGGAAAGTTGCAGACGCAGGCTGTTTACAATGTCTTTTACGTTCAACGTTATGTCGGCAGTTGTTCCGATATCGGTAAAGCGGGCAATTTCCTGCAAAAGTTGATTCAACCTGTCGAGGGGCAGGCACAGTTTTGCCTGTCCGCACACAAGGTACACAACGCCGTTTTCAAGGGCAAATTGCGCTTGTGTGTTTCCCAAAGTAACTGTACCTTTTGCGGACATTGTTCTTATGTCTATTTCCGCAACAGCCGTGGCAAAGTTTCCGATATTCACCGCAAGTTTTGTAACGTAACTGCTTTGCGGTGCCACAACTTCATTTACATCGGCAGTTATCTGTGCGCTCAGGCTGTTTACGGTAACTTTCCCCAATGCGAGGTTTGTTACTTCCAAAGACGGAGTACCGTCAAAGCAAAGGGCAAACTTGTTAAGCCCCAACGTTGTACCGTCAATTTCCGCTCTCCAAAAATTGCCGTCGTGGGAAAGAGACTGCACAATATCGGCTAATCTGGCGTTTTCGATGTTTTGTGTTACGCCTGAAAGCGTGTCCAGCACGCTGTCCAAAACGTCGTTGTAGCCTTTAAGACTTTCCAGCGTTTGCGCAAAACTTCCGACAGTGTCTGGCGTTGCAATGTCCACGGCAAAACGTATACCGTTAATTTCGGCGTACAGGGTGCCTTCCACAAAATAGATTTGTGCAACGACAACGGTGGTTGACTGCTGTTTGACGGTGGCGTCAATGTACAGTCCGTTGCGGTAACGCAATGCAACTTGCGCAAAGTACACCTTGCCGTCAACGGTAATTTCCGTCTGAACATTTGCGCCGACGCCCTTTGCTTGAGAAAACTGTCTGACAAGCGCAACAATTTGTTCTACAAGCGGCGCACCGTCAATAAAGCCGTCGGTGTTCAAAGGTGGAACTCTTTCCGTCGAAGGCTGTGCCTGCAAAGTAAAGTTGCCGAGATTTGCCGTTATCTGTTGCAAAGTAACGGCGTTTTCATTTCTTTCAAATTGTGCCGTAACGGTTACTTCACCTACGGACAGCGACAAAGTGGGGGTACTGTCGGCGAGGTTTATTTGCAACGAGTTGAGAATTGTTGCAATGTCCGTCGTGGGCAAAGAGGAATCCAAGCCCAACTCCGAAAGCAGTTGCGCAATTTGTTCTTTGCCAAGGCTTATTGCCACATTGCCCGTTTTGATGTACGCCGTGCCGTCGGCGTAAAGCAACTTCACAACATCGTTGGCAATTTGTACGTCGGCGCAAATTTCTCCCTTCAACAGGTCGGCGGTAAGTTGGAATGTTATTCCGTTTGCGCTTCCGCTGAGATTCACTGCGTAGTCGTCGCCATTTGGCACGCTTACCTGTTGCGAGGTTGCCTCCACGCCCAGTGTGGCGTGCAAGGTTATGTCGGCAATGCTCAATTGTTCTATTTTTGCGGAAAGTTTTTCATCCTCAGTCCACAGCGAAAGGTCCACGGTGCCTATTCCGATAAATGCGCCGTTTACCGTTGTTTGCAAAACTCCGTTGTTGTAAGTAAGATTGCCCAACAGCGTGGCAAAGTCCACTTGCGACAGTTGCAGATTCTGAATTTTGTTTACAATCCGAGTAATTTCCCCGATAATTGCGTCCAATGTGGCGTTGCCCGTTTGAAGAGGTATTGTTTCGCCCTGTTGCGGAAGTTCAAAGGCGGCTTTCACGCCATTTATTTGCAGGAAAATTTTGCCGTCGGCAAACACTATGTCGGCGTTTGCCAGCGTTACGCCATTTTCAAAAATGTCGGCGACTGCGCTTACGTTGCCCGTTCCGTCAATGAGAATGTTGCCTGCTATGCGAAAATCTTTCCCGTCGACGTTTGCCACGGCGTCAATTTCCGCACTGTATCCCTGCGCCTGCAACAAAGAAACTATCGACGGGGCAAATTGTTTTGCCATTTGCGTTACGTCGGTGTATTCGTCGGCGTTTCCTATTTGCGGAAGTTGGTTTTGGCTTGGTTGCAGCGTTGCGGTAATGTCCGACAACTGCACCGTTACGCTGTGAAGCATCCAACCTTCGGCATCCGAAACAAGCAAAGCCTCAATGTAAATGTCCTCAAACGTTGCGGAAAATTTCACGCCGTCCTTTGTTTTTTGTGCGGTAACGGAAGAAAGAGCGGCAAGCACATCCTGCAACGACAACTGCGGCATTTGGATGTTTTCACCCAAAAGAGGTTGGAAAAGTTGTAGCAGTTGCGGAATACTGTCCACGTCCAATCTGACTTTCGCCTGACCTAGTTGCGCAAACAGCACGTTGTCTTTCAGCGTTGCCGTAAGTTGTCCCATTTTCACGTGCAAAGCGCAAGAGGCAATGTCAAACATCACGTCGGCGGATATATCGCCTACCGTTGCCGTTGCCGAGATTGCGCCGTTTTGTATAAGTTGCGTCAATCCCAAAATTTCCGGATATTCGCCCGTTTGTTGGGGCATTGTCCACTGTGAACAGGGCACAATGCTCAAACTAACATCGCCAAGCGTTGCAGTGGCATGCGTAAAGGTGTACTTTTCTTCAACTTTTGTGGCAAAAAGTTTGATTTCCGCCGATATGTCGCCAAGTTGCAACGGAATGGTAACGCAGTTTTTGTCGCCCTCCGTTTGCAACGTCATTTGCGCAAGCAGTTGTTCGGCGTCGATTTGCGGCAAATCGTCTCCCGACAGGGTGCCGATAAATTGCAGAATGCCCTCAACGGTGGTGCTTGCCTTGAAATCCTGGTAGGTTACAAACATCTTTCCCGAAGAGTAAGAAAGGTACATGCTTTCGCCCAGTTTAACGTCGGCGGCAATGTTTTTTGTGTTCTGAATGTCCAGCGTCAATGCCAACTGCGCCGTGGCAACGGTGTCGTTAAGACGTGTTGCGGCAATCTCGGCGTACAGTTTTTCTCCTTGAAGATAACTGTCAAACATGGAAAGTACCACGTCCAATGCAGTCGGTTGTTTGCTTTGGTTCCCGCCTGCCTGCACGTCGAAAAAGCCTTCGAAAAATTCCTTTTCCGGCAAATCTCCGTCGTAGCCGAAGTTGTCAAATGTTTCCGTCAGACTTTCCTTGCAGGGAATACCTCCCAACATGGGGACGTTGTATTCGCAATCCGTGGTTACGGTGTGTACACGGAAGTTTTCGTCCATTGTTACCACAAGTTCCGCTTTGGAAAAGGTGGCAAATCCCGTAAGACCGGAGTTGTTGCGCATTTCGTACAAGACAAAGTAGGGCGCAATGGTGCAGTCCAACACATAGCGGAAGGTGTACATGTTCCCTTCCTTTTTTTCCAACGTCGCACCAATAACGGATTTGTCGTTGAGGATGTATCCCGTCAGTCCGTCGTTGCGGTAGCCGATTTTTTCCGCCCACGCCTCTTCCGTGTACTTGTAGGCAGTGTCTTCCCATTGCACTTCGTCAAGCGACGACACTTTCACTGCGCTTCTGGAAAGGTAGTTGTCTTCCCATATGTACAGTTGTTCGCCAAATTTTACAAGCGAACTGTAACTTGTGGCTTGTTTGAAAACGTTGTGTCCCACAACGGTGCGTTTGGATGCAACTCCCTGCGAAACGCCCATAGACGTGCTTGTTCCCACGGTAGTGCCGGTAAATCCGCCGCTACGTTGCAATTCTCCTGCCGCAACAAACAAACTTTCCTTTGCAGAAAGCGTTTCCGGCGTTGCTCCCTGCGGTTTTTCCAAAAGGGTGCTTACCGTATCTCCCTGAGGAGGCGTCGGCGGTTGTGCGCTTTGTTTGTCGTTCAAAGCAAACACAACTCCCGTGGAAATCATTATTAACGCCAATATTCCGCAAACGATTTTTATTTTCATCGCATTCTCCCGACTTTTTGAACCCTGTGGCAATGTAGTAACGGAACTTTTTCAAACCGTCAACTTGCAAGGTACAAAAAGGTAAAATATCAATTTTATAAAGATTATTATATCTATTAAAGTAAATTGAAAGTAAACTTTTGTTATATTCTGAAAAAAATGCGTCAAAAAATGCGCCCTGAACAGGGCATTTTCATTGAAACAAAGTGTTTTTTCGCTAGTTTGCCTGTCGGGCATGTTGACGCCGCAGGATATCTGAGCGGCAATTAGATGTAGAACGGTCGCAGCAAATGCAGTCAAAAATTTGCCGAAACCTTTGAAAAAAAGCGTATCTAAAAGTTTTCGTCAATTTGTGCTGTAAAAAGTTGTAATACGGCATTGAAAGTTTTGTCGAAGGCGGACTGACCTTTTTGTGCAGTGGTAAAATATCTGCAAAACCGTTTCAAGGAGATTTTTATGGCAAGGCGAATAGTCATCACAAGCGGAAAGGGAGGCGCAGGAAAAACCACCGTGTGCGCCAATTTGGGCATTGCCTTGGCAAAACGCTCTTTAAGGGTGCTGTTGGTGGATTTGGATTTGGGATTAAACAATCTCGACGTGGTAATGCAGGTGGAAAACAAGGTGGTGTACGATTTTGTAGACGTGTGCGAGGGAAGATGCCGACCGTCGCAGGCTCTAATTCAGGACGAAAACGAGCCTACTTTGTACATAATGCCCAGTTGCCACTCGGCAAAGAGGCAAATTACCGTAGACATGGCAAACAAGGTAATAGACAAAATAGCCGACAACTTCGATTTTGTGCTGATAGATTGTCCAGCAGGTATCGATTCCGGTTTTCGCCGTGCCGTAAGTTGTGCCTGCGAGGCGGCTGTCGTAGTAACGCCGCACCTTTCAGGCGTAAGGGACGCAAACAAAACAATAAGTCAACTGCGGGACATGGCGGTTTACGTGGTGGTCAACCGTGTGCGTGGCGACCTTGTGGCGTCGGGGGAAATGCTTTCCGTTTTTGAAGTGCTGAGTATTTTGGGCAAGCCGCCTTTGGGGGTAATTCCGGAAAACGACGACATCAACTGCAATTTACAAAAAAGCACTCCCGCTTTTGACATTTTGGCAAAAAATCTGCAAACGGGAAGTACCGATATGTACGACTGTGTTTCCCACTACCGTGGTGTGTTTGGAAAAATACGCCGAAAACTCAAACGCAACGTGTAGCGATACGCCGTTATCAAGCGTTTTGAAACGTGCAAAAACAAAAAGGAGAAGTATGAAAAATCAAAGCATAAACTTTCAAAGGGCACAAAACATGCTGTTGCAGGACAAGTTCAATTTTCATCGCCAGCAGTTTGCAAAAGACCTTGCCAACTTTTTGTCCGACTACTTTACTTTTGACGGGTTGGCATTGGACGTGGTGGAGGGCAAAACCTGCGATTTGGTAATTTGCGTAAATGTTTCCAACGTAAAAAAGACAAGAGTTGTGTAGCATATACCCGACTTATTTGGCATAATGTATTTTGAACAGACAGGAGGTGCAAACAAATGGATTACGAAGGTGTAAACAGCGTGGTGTGCGATGCGGAGGAAAGCGATTGGCTGGACGTTTCCTACACGGAACGCAAGTATCTGAAAGATCAACCTAAGCAACAGCGTTTTCACAATGCAGTTGCAAAAATAAAAACAGGCAAAGCATGGAAATTTGCCATTGTCGCCGTGCTGTGCGTGGCTGTGCTTGCCACAATGCTTTTTGTGGACGGCGATTTCAAACAGGACGTGTTTGACGCAGTGAAAACTGCCGCCACATCGGTGTTTGGCGGAGGGGAAACAAGCAAAACAAATCAGATAAACATTCCCTGCAACGCAACGCTTGTGGACATTTCCGACGGTGTAATGACCTTCAACGGAGGGCGTGTGGCTCTTTCTCTCACCCAAGGCACGGTAAGCGAAACAACCGCCGATTCGGTAACTGTTTCCATGGATGACAAAACATCCGTCGTGTACACAAATCTGACAACCGTATTGGTAAATGTTGGCGATAAGGTGGATGCAAACAGCCTTTTGGGCAAGTACGACGAACAGTACCAAGCCAGCATTTTGCAGGAAGGCGAGGTAGTAAAACAGGTTGTGGGCAGTGAAACGCAACTGACATGGGAAATCTGAAATTCAAAATCAGTGCAGGTTTTTGGCTTTTCATCGTGGTGGCAGCGGTATTCCGACAGGGATACCTTGCCGCCATGTATACTGTTGCGGTGGTGCTTCACGAAACGGCGCACTACATCGTGGCAAAAAAACTTTTCTACCGTTGCAACGAAATACGTGTAGGTATTTTCGGCGCCGTGCTTTACGGAGAGTTTCAGGACGTGCGTGGTGCCGACCGCATAAAGATTGCCCTTGCAGGCCCTTTGTGCAATTTTGCAATGTGTTTGCTGTGTCTGGCGTTGTGGTGGCTTTTCCCCGACGCCTACTATTTTACCGATGCATTTCTTACATCCAACCTGAGTATGGCGTGCGTCAATCTGCTTCCCTGCTACCCGTTGGACGGCGGACGTGTGCTGACGGGACTGCTGGAAAACAGGTATCACGGCAACGCCCTGAAATTGACGTCCCTTTTCACCTACGTTGTTTCCTTGGCGTTGTTTGCCGTGTTTTTGCTTTCGCTGTACACAGGACACAACCTTTTCAACGTGGGGCTTTTCGCTTTGGGAATTTTTTCCGGCGTGTTCACCAAAAGCGGAGGCGAGTGCTACGTCCGTACAACGCTCACTCACAACCGAAGGAGGTTTGCCAAAAAAGGTATGGAAAAAAAGACGTTGGTGTTTGACGGAGACAGCCTTTTGCGTGACGTCGCCAAACGTATGCAGGGCAATTTCTTGTACTGCCTGGAAGTGGTGGACGGCGACATGAACGTAACGTCAAGGTACAACGTCGCTCAGTTGGAAACGCTTGTCGTGGACTGCCCTTTGGACACCCCGCTGAAACGCCTTCCAAAGTGCTGACGGCAGTTTCGCAATGTCAGCAGTGTTTTTTCTCAAAATTTCAAGCGCAAATTTGTCCTCTACTTTGTAGCGATTTTTACATACGGTAGCAGGTTTTTGTTACATTAAACATTATTTTTGCATTTGTAAAATGCTACTTGTATTGCCAAATGATGTAAAAATTTGTGCGCCGTGGCAGAAGTTTCAAACGGCAAAACGCATCGCAAAGTAAAACGGTGCGTTTTGTTCAAAGGCGCTCGACTCGTTTTCCTACGGTAGCAGGTTGTTGATGCACGAATGTTTTTTTGTGGCATTTGTAAAAGGCAAATTGCATTGCAAACAAACGTAAAAATTTGTGTGCCGTGGCAGAAGTTTCAAACGGCAAAACGCACCGCAAAGTAAAGCGGTGCGTTTTTTAGTTGTATTTTTTTGCAGAAACTTTTTTGTTTCAATGTGCATTTGCGTTTTTGCTGTTGCCTACGTCGTTGGTGCGGGAAACATTGAAACATTGGCTTTACTGTTTTTCACGAAGTCCGTGCAGGTAACGGGAAAAGGGTGTTTTCGTATTTTCAGATTTTCCGAATCGCCGTTATTCCAACTTTATTTCCGTTGGCAGTTTGTTGTATCTTTTGTTCAGCAGGCTGTACATTGCCAGCGCAAAAAGCGCCGTCGCCCACAGCAAAAGGTACAGTTTGAAAAAGGAAATTGCCGAAAGCAACAAGGTGAAAAGCGCACCGAAAAAGTACCACACGAAACGTTTTTTGCTGAAAGCAATTTGTGGCAGATACATTACCGCAACGCCCTTGACGTGGGGCAAAGAGGGCAGTTTTTCCGCCTGCGCAAACAGCGTGAAGGTGCTGTTTATGTCAAAAAACTTCACGTCGATGAAATTTTCTGCCACAGTTTGCAAAGTTCTTTCCCACCTGTTGCAAAACAAGATGAGATGTTTGCAGTTGTTTCGTTTGGCTTGCACAACGGCTTGTTGCAGTTGGTCGGCGGAAAGGTTTTCCCTTTGAAAACACAACGCTACAAAGTGTTTTTCCTTTCCTGTGGCAAACAGACTGTCGTAGTCTATCTTTTCCGTTGTCATTCCGTAAAAAGTAAGTAAAGAGGAAAAAAGCGTTGCGTTGTCGGCGTTAAACTGCAAAAAAGCAAACAGATCGGCAAGTTGCCTTTTTTTGTTTTTCTTTTTGTCCTTGTGTTTGTCCCATTTGCACAACACGTTGTACAC
>ULNH01030217.1_pt1 | contig 20907 bp, 15 predicted proteins | sample 1951871 | NCBI WGS metagenome assembly ULNH01 (sample SAMEA4835572, study PRJEB28245) | human gut metagenome | biome: gut microbiome; material: fecal sample | place: Denmark | collected 2008 | reverse complement strand
AAAGAGAAAATATTTACAAAAGACTACTTGTAAAACACAAAAAAAGATTTTTAACAGACATAAACCATTTGTAAAAAGCAGGAAATTTTTTCAAATTGTAAAAAATATTTGCACAAGACAGAATCTGTTTGCAAACGGTACAAACTACTTGTAAAAGACAGAAAGTATTTGCACAATATTAAAACTGTTTTTAACAAGACAGAAACTATATGTGAAAACAGAACGTTTTTTCAAATTGTAAAAGAGAAAATATTTGCACAAGGCAGAACTGTTTATAAAGATATAAATTACCTGACAAAGACAGACACTATTTGCCCACTGAAACTATCTGCAACGGACAGAAATTTTATGTAAGGTTACATATTTTGTAAACGGGAAAACAGTGCAATACGAAAAAAATCAGGCAACGTCAATGACGTTGCCTTTGTTTGTTGTGTAGCCGTTAAAGGTGGTGTAAGAGGTTACAGCAGGGAAACAATCTTGTCGCAAACGTCTTTTGCGCACAAACCTTGTGTAACTTTCAGGCATGCCCGTTGCATTTGTCGGGCAACATCAGGCTGTTGCAACTTGTCAACGGCGTTTTTCACGTCGGGAAGTTTTTCAAGTTTAATCACGGCGTTTTCCGATTGCAAAATTTCGGCGTTTTCCCTTTCGTTTATTATCGTCTTTTCCCTGATTATTATGGGCAGTTGTTTGGACATTGCTTCAAACAGCGTTGTTGCTCCCGCACGGGAAACAATAACGTCGGCGCAGGACATCAGTTGGTCCATGTTGTCCACAAAGCCGTAGTTTACAATGTCCGTCTGACGGTACTTTTTTTGCATTTTTTGCGTTTTAATAAATTCACGCTTGTTTTTTCCGTTGACGCACAGTATTTGTACGTCGCTGTCCAACAACCGTTTCACAACCTTGCTGTTTTGACCTATTCCAAATCCGCCGCTTGCCACAAGCACGGTAAATTTGTCTTTAAGCCCCAGTTGCTCACGCACTTGGCTTTTTTCCGGTCTTTGCAAGAATTTTTCCGCCACGGGAAAACCGCAGGCTATCATTTGTTGCGGCGTAAAGCCTTTGTCGGCAAGTTGCGAAAATGCGTGCGTCGTCGGAGTAAGAACGTAGTCGCAACAAATTGCCGATTCCCACAAGGGGTGGGGCAAAATGTCCGTAAGCAACGCAAACGCTTTTTTGTCGGCAATTTTCCCCTGCCGTTTCCACAGGTCGCACAAAATTGCGCAGTAGGGGTGTACCGCCACAAGAAAATCAAAGTTCATCAGGCGTACACGTTCAAACACGTCGTCGGCAATTTTTTCCACTTCCTTTTGCGCTATTCCGCTGTAACGTTTGTTGCTGTTGCGAAATTTCAACGCTTTCCAAAAATAGTCGTAGGTTTTGGGAAAAAATCTGCATGCCCACAGGTACCCCAGTTTGTTAAACTGGTATTCCCAGCCGTCATTGCGGAATATGTCCACAATTTCGCTTTGTATGTCCATTTTGGCAAACTGCGCCGACAGCACCTTTGCAATACTGTTGTGCCCTTCGCCCGATGTCATTGTGAGAATAACTGTTTTCATATTTGTTTTTGACGGCGTTGTTTGCGGATGAAATCAACCACAAAAATGCACACTCCGATAATAATAAAGGTGTAGTAAGACAAAAATCTCCAACTGAACACCGACCAAAACAGTACGCTTTCCGCAACGGAGGTCAAAATCAGCAAAAATGCGCTTTCCAATGCGCCGGAGTTGCCCGGCGTAGGTACTGCGGTAACGGTCATGGAAACGTACACGTTGAGCGTCATTATTGCAAACATAAGGTCCCAACTTGGCGTAACGGCGTTTCCTGCCAGCGCCACCACTACAAAGTAGGGCAACATCATGGACAAAAACAGTTCCCCAAGGCAACACACCGTCAGACAAATGGCATGCAACGGCTTGTGAAACATTATTACAAATGCCGAGCGGAAGTCGGAAGCCACACGTTTTGCACGCAAAACTATTGCGTCCTTGCTTTTAATCAGTTTCATTTTGTGTCCCAGCGTTAAAAACCACCTTGTAAGCGTTTCCATAAGTTTGGGAAACACCGCAAAGGCAATAATAAGCAACGGGATACTGCAATTAAGCGCAAAGCCTACCCAACCCAAAACTAAAAACCAGTTGCGTTGCGATTCGTTGGTAACGTAGGTGTACAGTGCGTCTTTGTTGAACACCATCAGGCACATGGAAATTGCCAGCAGCAACAAAATGTTGAAGCAAAACTTAATGAAGATAACGGCGGTGCTTTCCCCTCCCGTCAGTCCTTTTTTGTGCAGGTAGTGTATCTGAAACGGTTGTCCGCCGGAAGAAAATGGCGTAATGTTGTCGTAATACTTGCCTATCAGGGAAGTTTTCAACGACATCAGCAATCGGAATTTGCCCGTTGTGGCGTGCAAAATCACAAAGTACTTCATTGTGTCAAGCACAATCATGGTAAGCAGGGTAAGTACCGACGCCACGGCGTACTCTACACGGATGTTTTTCCAAATTTCCGAAAAGGTCTTTTGCCCGTCCGCTGCATTCATGGAAAGTTGATACATCAGCACAATTGTCAGCACCAGCACCGCCACAAAAAATATGTTGCTCACCCACTTGTTTCCACGGGTAGGCTCGTCCACTTTGCGGTTGGCGAAATTCTCCTTCGCCAACTGTAAGTCGGTGGGAGATTTCTTTTTGGCGTCAACGTTGCAAGATGCGTTGTCTGTTTCCGTTTCCTGCTTCGGACATTGCGTTTTTTCGGGAATGTCTTTCATAAACTACCTTTCAGGCAAAAGTCAACTTACATTATATCACACCCAGCCGTTGCTTGCAACAGAGCAGCAGTGCAAAGTTGTGTCGAAATGCAGCGTTGTCTTCGACTTGTTTTGGCTAAGCAATTTCGATGCGTGAACGGATTTTAATAAATATGTAAATAAATAAGCATTTGAATATGCTTTTTTATGAAAGCGTAAACATACTTTATTTAATGAAAACGTCAACATACTTTATTTAATGAAATAGTAAACATTTTTTAATGAAAAACCAAACACTTTATTCCATTCGGCAGCAACAACCGTAGATTTTGCAACCATGGCGTTTGCAAGTACCGCAGTAAGCGGTGTTTTGAGCGTTTCTGACTTTGCAGTTTGTAAAAAGGTAGGTAACAGGAAAATGTGAAAATGGGGCAAAAGACTTTTTGCCAATCCGTTGCAAACAACAGACACTGTCGCCTGTTGCCGTAAAAATTTCAGGCACAACCTGAATGCGTTTTCTTGTATCAAAAAACAAAGGCAAACGGACGTTCCGCAGTTAGCTGAAATTTGCCGAGAAAAAACGATTCCACAACAAGGCGTCTTGCACAAGTCCTGTCGTAAACAGTGTTTTGAGCGTTTCTGACTTTGCAGTTTGTAAAAAGGTAGGTAACAGGAAAATGTGAAAATGGGGCAAAAGACTTTTTGCCAATCCGTTGCAAACAACAGACACTGTCGCCTGTTGCCGTAAAAATTTCAGGCACAACCTGAATGCGTTTTCTTGTATCAAAAAACAAAGGCAAACGGACGTTCCGCAGTTAGCTGAAATTTGCCGAGAATAAACAACCTAACGGCAAGTGCGTTTGCAAGTACCGCAGTAAACGGTGTTGGGGGACGTTTTTTGCTTTTCGGTTGATGTAAAGCAGTAACGTTACCGCATGTCAGTCACACAAAAATGTAATTTTTCAAATTTTGCGAAAAAATTTTAAAAAAATTGGAAAAAATTACTTAAAAAGTGTTGACAAACAATTAAAAGGTGGTATAATGTTAGCAGTTGAAGACGTTGAGTGCTAACAATCAAATAAAAAGATTGCCAACAATAACACCGAAAGCCTCGACAAATTTCTAAAAAGGAGATAACTACTATGAAAAACTATGTGGTAAGAAGAAACAACGACATTTTGGAAGACACTTTCAACAGCTTTTTCCGTCCTTTTTATGTGGATGAGGAAGCGGCTGTTATGAAAACAGACATCAAAGAAACGGAAAACGAATACCTGATGGATGTTGAAATGGCAGGTTTCGACAAGAACGACATCTCGTTGAAGTTTGAAAAGGGTTACCTCACCGTTTCAGCAAAGAAGAGCGAAAAGGACGAAAACGCCAACTACATTCGCAGAGAACGTGCATGCAGTTGCAGCAGAAGTTACTACCTTGGTGACGTAAACGAAAAATCCATCAAGGCAAAGTACAACAACGGCGTTTTGGAAATTGTTGTCCCCAAGGAAAAGAAGGAAGAAACATCTCATTCCATTTCCATCGACTAATCCTGAAAAACGGGACGGCAGGCAAAACATCGGCGTAGGCTAATCCTTTGCCGCAAATCGTTAGGGAAAGTCCCCTCCGTCACACCTCCTTAGGTTTTGTGCGGAGGGGCTTTTTTCAAAGATTTGCAAAAACTTCGCCTGTCGCAGGACGAGCAGAGGTGCAGGCGTTTTGCAGATGCAAGCGCCACAGGCAAAACTTTGCAAAAGACCTCATTTTGCAAAAGTCATCTGCCGTCGTGCGGTTGGTAAAAGAAAAAACGTACATTTGCCCTGCGTATAGGGTAGCAATCGCCAAAGTAGCGGTAGGTAGAGGTGAAAGCAACGCAAAGCAAGGGCAAAATCTACAAACAAAAAAGGTGAAAATCTACAAACAAAAAAGGTGAAATATGAAAAAATTCAAAACGGAATCTCAAAAAGTACTTGACATAATGATAAACTCCATCTACACCAACAAGGACATTTTCCTGCGTGAACTTGTTTCCAACGCAAGCGACGCTTTGGACAAGTTGGCGTATCAAAGCCTTACCGACGGTTCCGGTCTGGACAGAAGCAGTCTGGAAGTGCAAATTTCCGCAGACAAATCGGCACGTACCCTCACGATAAAGGACAACGGTGTGGGCATGAGCGCCGACGAGTTGGAAAACAACCTCGGCACGATTGCTAAAAGCGGCAGCGAGGCATTCAAAAAGAGTGTGGAAAATGCTTCCGACGTGGAAATAATCGGTCAGTTCGGCGTGGGATTTTATTCGGCATTTATGGTGGCGGACAAAGTGCAGGTTTTGTCGCAAAAACAAAACGGCGAGGCTCACCTGTGGACGAGTTGCGGCGCAGAGGGGTACGAAATTGCTCCTGCCGAAAATTGCGGAAGGGGAACAACGGTTACGCTCACCTTGAAAGCGGACACCGACGATGAAAACTACTCCAAGTATCTGGAAGAGTACACATTGCGCAGCCTTATTAAGAAGTATTCCGATTACATACGCTACCCCATCAAATTGCAGGTGGAAAAGGAAAAAGATGGGAAAAAGAGCGTGGAATGGGAAACGGTCAACAGCATGACTCCGTTGTGGAAGCAACCCAAAAAGGACATAACCGAGGAGCAGTACGACAGTTTCTACATGGAAAACTTCTACGACTACGAAAAACCGCTCAAAGTTATTCACACTTCGGCGGAAGGCGTGGTGGATTACAAAGCGCTGTTGTTTATTCCGTCGCACGCCCCCTACAACTACTACAACAAGAGTTACGAAAAGGGGCTTAAACTGTACACCAACGGCGTGCTTATCACCGACAAATGCGCCGACCTTATTCCCGATTGTTACAGTTTCGTCAAAGGTCTTGTGGACAGCGAACTGACCCTCAACATTTCCCGTGAAACGATACAGCAAAACAGACAACTTAAACTGATTGCTTCCAACCTGGAAAAGAAAATCACGGCGGAACTTGCTTCCATGTTGCAGGAAGACCGTGAGAAGTACGAAAAATTTTTCCAACAGTTCGGTTTGCAACTCAAATTCGGCGTGTACGACAACTGGGGCGCAAAAAAAGAGCAGTTGAAGGACTTGCTGTTGTTCCACTCCGTCAAGGAAAACAAACTTGTAACTTTGAAGGAATACGTTGACGGTATGGCGGAAGGTCAAACGGCAATCTATTACGCAGCGGGCGCAACTGTGGACGCCGTCAAAAACCTGCCTCAGGTGGAAAACGTTACGGCAAAAGGCTACGACGTGCTGTGTCTGACAGACGATGTGGACGAATTTGCTTTGAAGGTGATGGAAAAGTACAACGACAAACCTTTCAAATCCGTTGCGGACGAAACGGTGGAATTGCAGGATGAAAATGCCGACCTTTCGGCTTTTGTCAAAAACGTTCTGGGCGACGCCGTTGCCAAGGTTAAATGTTGTTCGCTGGGTGCAAACCACCCCGTGTGTCTTTCCTCCGAGGGCGAACTGTCCATCGAAATGGAAAAGGTACTCAATTCCATGCCCAACGGCGGTAAAGTTTCGGCAAACAAGGTGCTGGAAATAAACACCAATCACCCTGTCTATGACAAATTGAAACAACTTCTGGAAAGCGACAAAGACAAATTGACGGATGCGTCAAAGGTGCTGTACCAACAGGCAAGAATCATCGAAGGTTTGCCTGTGGACAACGCCACGGAACTTGCCCAACTTGTGGCAAAGTTCATTGCCGCCTGATTGCAGAAAATATAAAAAGCGGAGATTTCTCTCCGCTTTTTTTTGTTGCCTTTCAGCATGTTTAAGAACAGTTTTTTTGCATACGTATGTATATTTTCGGTACAATTTTCGTTACCTTGCCTCAAAATTGCCTGTTGTTTTCAAAAGACGCAGTACAAATATTGCATGCAAGCCTTTACAACTTGTAAAATTTTCCTTTGACGTTTTGTTTCAATGGTCGTCGTCGTTTTTTCTCCGTGGTATTTTTTTTCGTTTCTTTGCGTTTCCGAACGTTTCTGTTACGAAGCAATTTTTTCAAATTTTCCCGTCAAATTTTCCGCATTTTTGTCTTTGTCTTTTTGTGCATTGTTTTGTTTGTTTAACTGCGTTGCCACGTTTGCCTGACGTTACAAATTTTACGTGTCCATTCCCTCTGCAACAACAGCCGTTTGTGTTTGTGCTTTTTCCTCATTTCCGCTTTTTGTGTTTTCAACAGGTTTTGACGCAGGCATTTGCTAGTTTTATTGACCAAGTTGCGTTGACGTAAATTTTTTATGCGGTGTAAACACAAAGTTATCTGTCGTTGTGGCAAAAAAAATTGCACAAAACATGCGCAAAGTGCCTTGTTTTTGACGGAATAAGGGCTTTTTCGACAAAAAAAAGCGTCAATTATGCAAAAAAATGTTGAAAATGACTTTATTATGTAGTAAGATGAATATACATTGGATACGTATGCCGATGAATATTGTTAAGGAGAATATTGACATGCCACAGTGGCTTAAAAATGCAGTATTTTACGAAATTTATCCGCAAAGTTTCTACGACACCAACGGCGACGGTATCGGCGACATAAACGGTATCACGCAAAAGTTGGATTACATCAAACAATCGGGATTCAACGCTCTTTGGCTCAATCCCTGCTACCTTTCCCCCTTCATGGATGCGGGCTACGACGTGCAGGACTACAAGCAGGTAGCCCCACGTTACGGCACAAACGAAGACCTGTACAACCTGTTTGACGAGGCGCACAAGAGGGGAATGCACGTAATTCTGGACCTCGTTCCCGGGCACACCTCCGATTTGCACCCGTGGTTTTTGGAAAGCAAAAAACCCGAGAAAAACAAGTACAGCGATTTTTACATCTGGTCGGACAGCGCTTGGAGCAGACCAAACGGCTACTCGTGGGTGGCGGGAATGTCTGACAGGGACGGCTGTTACATGCTCAACTTTTTCAACAGTCAGCCTGCACTGAACTACGGCTTCAACGAGATAACTCAACCTTCCTGGCAAATGTCCTACACCGACCCACGTGTACAGGGTACCTTTGAGGCAATACTCGACGTGATGCGTTTTTGGCTGGACCACGGGTGCGACGGTTTCCGTGTGGACATGGCGGACAGCCTTGTCAAAAACGACGAGGAAAAGGTGGCAACGGCGTCGCTGTGGCGCAAAGCCCGTGCAATGCTGGACAAAGACTATCCCGAAGCCATGATGGTGTCGGAATGGTGCAATCCTGCCCGTTCCATCAACATGGCAGGTTTCCACTGCGACTTTTTGCTCAACCACTACAAAAAACTTTCCTACTACGGATTCCGTTTTATCAACAAAAAGGGACAAAACAAAAGTTACTTCTGCAAAACGGCTCACGTTTCCGCCAAAAACATGTTGGCAAAGTATCTTGAAGATTTGGCAATAGTGGGCGACAGGGGTTACATAAGCGTAATTTCCGGCAACCACGACACCGAGCGCATTTCCTACACTCTGGACGAAAGCGAACTTCGCCTTGCCTACACAATGCTGCTTACCTTGCCCGGCGTTCCCTTCTTCTACTACGGCGACGAAATAGGCATGCGTTACATTCCTCAACAATCCAAGGAAGGCGGTTTCCACCGCACAGGTTCCCGCACGCCCATGCAATGGGACGCCACGAAAAAGAACCTCGGTTTTTCCGACGCCGAAGTTGACAAACTGTACCTTGACGTGGACAGGCAGGCAAACGCTCCCTGTGTGGCGCAGCAAATGGCGCAACAAGATTCGCTGTGGAATTTGGTGTGCAGCCTCAATCGGTTGCGCAGCAACCACCCCGATTTGCAATCGGACGGTAAATTGCAGGTGCTTGTGTGCGCCGACAACGGTGTGCTGTGCTATCGCCGTGGCGAAAACATTGCCGTAGCCTTCAATCCCAAAGACAGGGCGGCAATGCTTCCCGTCAAGATGGGAGAAGTTTTGTTTGAAACGGGTAAGGCGACTGCAAGGGGCGAAAAAACGTTGCTTGCTCCGCAAACGGCAGTTGTTTTCAAACTCAGACAATAATAAGGAAGGTACTTTATGAACAAAACCATCGTTGCAATAATTTACGACTTCGACAACACCCTTTCCACCAAAGACATGCAGGAGTTCACCTTCATTCCCTCTTTGGGGATAACCGCCGACGAATTTTGGGCGCAGTGCGACAAAACTTCCCACGAGTACAGCATGGACCACATTCTGGCATACATGTACCTCATGGCAAAAATGTCCAAGCAAAGCGGTGTGCCCCTTTCCGCCGACAAACTCAGGGAAATGGGCAAAGGTGTGGAATTTTTTGACGGCGTCAAAGAGTGGTTTGCACGCATCAACAATTTCGGCGCAAGTCTGGGGCTGGAAGTGAGACATTACATCATATCCTGCGGACTCAAAGCCATGATTGAAGGTTGCGACATTGCCCACGAATTTTACAACATTTTCGCCTGCGACTATGTCTACGACCAAAACGGCGAGCCTGTGTGGCCGTCGGTGGCGATAAACTACACCAGCAAAACGCAGTTTCTGTACCGCATCAACAAGGGCGTAGAGGACGTGGGCGAGCACAAAAGACTCAACATGTACATGCCAAAGAACCAGCGTGTCGTGCCGTTTTGCAACATGATTTACGTCGGCGACGGTCTGACGGACGTTCCCAGCATGAAACTTGCCCGTCAGCGTGGCGGTTACGCAATAGGCGTGTACCGCAATCCCGAGGACGCCAGTTACCTTGTCGACGAGGAACGTGTGGATTTCTACGTAAAGAGCGACTACACGGAAAACAGTCAGATGGACGAGGCAATGAAAGCCATTTTGCAAAAGATATGCGCTCAGACTCGTTTTTGGCAACTGTCGGAAAAATCCGTCAAAAACAATCAGTAAAACGCAAGCAAAGCAAAACATTTGCAATGTTTCCTCTCAAAAAAGCAGGCGAAAACAAACGTCTGCTTTTTTGTTTGTCTGCGGTTTTTGCAAAAATGCCAAAAAACGACCTTCAATGCCCTTTTTCGACGGCGACGGTCGGTTATTCTTTTTCAAAGGACTTTTGCGGAGGAAACTATGTATTGCAAACGTGTGGTAATATTGCAGCAATCCAACGCCAGATTTGCCGAGCGTGGCAAGGAACTGTGCGGAATGGTGAAATTTGTCAACAGGGAAAACACCGAGGTTACCGTTTTCGTAACCAACGCCGACGTTACCTCTTTCGGAGAGTGGTGGATAATGGTGGCGTTTACCGACGGTATTTTTGCAAAAAACCTTTCTACCTTCAACAATTTTGTGTTCACGCTGCCGTTACATTCGTTGGATGAAATAGGATGTCTTCTTGTCAAACGTGAAGACGACTGCTACGAGGTGGCGCAAGGTCAGTACGGCACGCAAAATCTGACAAATGTTTTGCGACGAAACATTCGCAGTTGCGAGGACAATTCCACCCCTTACGAAAAGTTTGTGGCAAGCACGGAAAACTTCTACGAAGGCGCCGATGTGGAAAAACTGAAAGCCGACGCCGACGGCAGGTACAAAAGCGTGGAGGAGTACAGCAACGCTTTCGAGCGGTACTACGCTGCGGGCGGTCAGGACAACTACTATCAATCGGTAAAAAGGGAAATAGGCAAGGTGTTTTTGCAGTTTCCCCCCTATTATCCGCTCATTCGCAAGTACCGAGAGTCCTTTTTCGTCAGGATAGACTTTCCCTCGTCGGAAAAGTACTTTGTACTTGGACTTTTACAGCAGGAGGGAAAAATCCGCTACATATGCTACGGACTGCCTGCGGAAAAAGAGGGTTTCAGCGATAAGGATTTTGTGTTTGTCAACAACGCTCCCACCAACTTCTGGATGCTTTTTCAGGACGCCGACACCGGTCAGATTACCACCCTCACACAGCCTGTGTAGCAACAAAAGGCTTCTTTTGCGTGAACTTATCTTTCCGGAAGCGTTGCGCAACTGCGCCTTTCCTTTCAAATTGACGCTTTTGCGGCGGAAAATACCTTTCGCCACCCTTTCAACTGTGCAAAAAGTGTTGCAATTTTATAAATTATGACGTATAATTAAAGCCTATGTAGTATCTACATAAGGAGTAATGTAACAATGTTCAATAAAACTACTACCAAAAAACCTCTAATCTTGCTTGTTGCTTTGGTTTTGTGCGCAACGTTGCTGTTTGCCGCATGCAACCCCGCAAACGCATTTGTTCCCGTGGAAATTCCCGCAGAGGCACAAGTGGAAGGCAACGGCGGTATTGCAGTTAAATACGGCGACTGGATATATTATGTAAACGGTTACGAAAGTAGCGCCACAGCCAACAATGCCTACACAACGGATGTGCGCACAGGCGCAATAGTGCGCATCAAAGTGGCGGATCTCGAAGACGTAATCAAAATAAACGACCAGGACCTTTCCTCTTCCAAAAAATCGGAAGCCATCAAAAAGGCTGTTGCCGAAAAGGCGCAGATGGTTGTGCCAAACTTCTACTACACAGGCAACACAACTTCCACGTCGCTCAACGGAATTTACATTTTCAACAACCGTCTTTACATCACCACACCCAACACCGAATTGGATGCTAACGGAAACATTCTCAACAATCAACTTGTGCTTACAAGTTACAACCTCGGCGGAGGCGATGTAGTGCGTCACTATGTGTTTGAAACAAACACGCCGCAACTCAAACTCAGTCAGGTTGGAAACGACGTGTACGCAACCTTCATTTTGGACGGCAAACTCAGCAGTCTGAAAGTCGGCGAAAGTGAAGCCACCGTCATTGCGGAAGAAATCACCTCTCCCACATTCAACGGCGACTACGTGTATTTCCTCGATAAGGACGGCTCCATTTGCCAGTTCAAGGCAGGCACAACGGAAAGTAAAGTTGTGGTGGAAAACACCTCTTCCGAAGAAACAAACACGGAAATTACCTACACGATAAGGTCTGTAAACGGCGAATACGTGTATTACACCGTCAGCGACGGTTCGCAAACGTCCGGTCTCAAACTGTACTACGCAACTGCGGAAAGCAGCGGCAACATCGTGCTGGACACCCTTCCCAGTGGCAGTTACTACGGTTGGCAGGACAAAGTGGTGTACACAGCAAGCGTTCCCGAAGAACCGGTAACAATGTACGGCATCTGGACGGCATCTGCCGACGGTTCCGACAAAACGGAAGTTCTGGACGCCTCTCAAAACTCTTCCACAATCACTCTCAACAAGTTGGAAGGTAACATTTTGTACTACACCACAAACAGCGTTTCCTACACTTTGGATTTGTCCGACCCCGACGCTCAACCCGTGGCTTATGCTTACAGTTTGTCTTCCACGGCAACAGGTTGGTCCGTTCCCGATGTTTTGGGCGAATATGTGTTCTCTTTGGGTACAGGCACCGTAAGCGTTGTGAAGTTCAACCCTGTTACAAAGCGCAACTCCGCATCCACGGCAGTTACTTTCACAGTGGTGGAAGAAGACAACAAGTAATTTAACAACTGAAAAGACGGCAACTCTGCCGTCTTTTTTTTGTATAATTTTGTCGACTTACTTTTGTGCATTGCACGAGGCAGGACCACTGCAACATGCATTGCCGATTGGGAAAAATCGGGCAAACATTTTTCGGCAGTGTACTGCAAAAAAGTTACAGTAAAATTGTGCGTTGTTTTGCCCCGTTGCATTTGTCGGCTAAGTTTGAAACTTGCACACAACGGCGTTTTTAAGAAAGTCTTTGCGTTGCCTGCCAGACGCCGAATTTTGTTTGGTAAAAAATTTACACGACAAAAAAATGTGTTGTTTTTGCGTACATTGGACGTAAATTGCAACAGTAAAATTTGCCGTACTGCCGTACTATTTTTTTGTGTATTGTTGTAAAGTGTGCTGTATTTGGCAAACACAAGTTTGTGTAACAAGGCTACACGTTAAATTTAACGTTTCGGTTTTTTCTTTTTTTGTTTGAGTTTTTTTACATTATTGCAAAACTTATTATCATTGGTATCAAAAAATATGGTTGCCTGAATTGCAGTTTTTGTCGCAAAAAAGTTTACAACACAGCCATTTTTTGTGTATTGTAATGTGTGCTGTCTTGTGCAAAAGCAAGTTCCCCTCAAAACAGTGCAACACACCAATTTTCATTTCAGTTTTCCCTTTTACATTATTGCAAAACTTATTATCATTTTTTCAAAAAATATGGTTGCCTGAATTGCAGTTTTTGTCGCAAAAAAGTTTGAAACACAGCCATTTTTTGTGTGTTGTTGCAATGTGTGCCGTATTTTGTAAGCGAAGATTTCCCAATAAGTTTACATGCAAAATGCCGTTGACTTTTTCCCGTCGGACATTTTTACAAAAACATCTTAAATATTGGCGCAACAATACGACTGTTTTTGCTGTGTACAATTTCTGCAACGAAGGCAAACTGCAATTGCGAAAAAATAGACGAAACCTTTGCTTAATTTCAGTTTGCAAACATCTTTTGTTGTGTTACAATATTTTTACAACCGAAAAAAACTGCGGGTAACGCACCTGTGCTAAAAATGTACAAAATTCTGCACGGGCATGCATTTTTGTGGGGGAACGGCGTGAAATTCGTCGGCAGTCCCGCTACGGTAAGCCTCAAAAGAGGACAAGTCCGAATGCCCGACCGTATGTAATCAGAGCGTATCTTCGATGTAAAGACAAGGCTCTTTTTTGTCAGGCAATTAATCGCAGTTGCCGACATTCCGCAAAAGTTCAAAAATGCGTTGCTGATTGCGTTTTCTTCGGTACACGGCGGAACATTTTACGCCGAAAGGAGAAAGAAAATGAGAAAAAAGTTGGCAATTTTGACGGCAGCGGTAGTAATTCTGACATGCGTTTTTGCCTTTACGGCATGCGACGACAAACCCGAAATGCAAACTCTTTCCGAGTTGACGCTGCCGCAAATGGAGGACAATCAGGCTTGCGTTATCATCAAGGAAGGGGAAAGCAAGTACTCTTGCTTTGTGGTAACTTTGGGCGAAGACGGCACAACGGCGCAAAACGGCGAACAATTGTTGCAGTATTTGCAAGAAAAGTCCAATCTTGCGCTGAATTGGCAGGACAGTGCCTACGGCAAATATCTGTTGGGAATAGGCAACATAACCGCCGATGAAAGCAAGGGCGAATTTGTGGCAATTTTCACCAGCGTGGAAAAGGACAAGGGCAGTTGGGCAGGCGTGCCGTCCTATCAGGCAGGAGAAACGGAGTTGGTTTCTTCCGCTGTGGGCATCAGCGAAATGACAGTCCAACCCGGTGCGGTAATTTACTTCGAAATTTCCACATATTGATTTTGCTTGTATGTCTTGCGATTTTATTTCAGTACATTGAAAGGGCGATTTTGCCGTGAAAGCAATTTTGTAAAATTATCGTAACTAATAAGGCAGTTTGTGGCAAACAAAACACGCACAACTGTTGCGTGTTTTACTCGTGAATTTGCAAGGACGGTTTGAAGTTATGAAAACAAAAAGCGTGGGGAAAAACATAGCGTTGAAACTGTGCGTAACGGCGATGTTCGCAGCCGTATTGGTTGCAGGCAAGGAAGCGCTTGCTTTTTTGCCAAACATTGAAGTGGTAACAATTTTCATTGCCTTGTGCGCCTATGTGTGGGGGCTTTCGGTGGCGATACCCGCCGTTTTGGTGTTTATTGCGGTAGATATGGCCATTTGGGGCATAAACACATGGGTTATTTCCTACCTTATCCACTGGAATTTTGTGGCGTTGTGTTTTCGTTTTCTTGCCCTTCTCAAAATGAAAAACCGTGTGCTGACATCCGTTGTGGTGTCCCTTTCGGCAATAATAATCACATTGCTTTTCGGCGTGCTTACTTCCGCCGTGGACACCCTCGTCGGATTCACGGGAAAGGGATTTTTCCTTGACACCGAAATGATTTTTGCACGCTTTGTAACAATGTATGTTTCGGGAATCCCCTTCTACGCCACGCAAATTGTGTGCAATGCTTTTCTGTTTGCCGTTGCGTTCGTACCTCTTGTACAACTCAACAACAAAATGCATCGCAGATTTTTCCCCTATGACACTTCAAAACACATTGTCGCAGAACAAGTACAACACAGCCAAACGGATTTTTTTGAGGAAGTATTGGCATTCGACCAAGACGAGCCTCAACGGCAAATTACCTGCCCCGATTTCGCACGGGAACAGGACGAAGTTTCGGAAGAAAGCGTGCAGCAAACGGCATCTGACAATGCACAAGAGGCAGAAGTTCATTCTTTGCACAACTGACGAAATTGTACAAGATTTTTTGCACCGTACTGTAAAAACGGTGCATTTTTGTTTTTTAGTGGTGCAGGCAAGCCTTGCGTGTCTGTGTTGACCACGGTTACTTTTCAGTCGTTTTACGTCAGTATGTCTTAAAATTTACGTTGTGTTTAGCAGGCGTAAAAAGGGCGAAATTTGCAGTCCGTTGTAACACAGTTTTTTCGTCGTGTTTTGCTTTGGAAATGGATTGTACGATATATTTTGAAAATTCGTGTTGACCACGGCTACTTTTCAGTCGTTTTACGTCAGATTGTCTAAAATTAAGTTGTGTTTACAGGCGCAATAAGGGCGAAATTTGCAGTCCGTTGCAGACGCAGTTTTTTTTGCGTTTTGCTTTGGAAATACGCTATACGACAGTTTTTTTGTAAAAATCCGCTTTGCCAACAGTTTCACTAAAATCCTTGTTGCCTGCAATCTCGCCCAAAACAGCATTGTTCGTTGCCTTTTTCAATTTTCGGCATTTGCAGTGTCTTTTTCTGCCTGCAAAAGTGGCGGTTTCACTAAAAAAGCAAATATTCCCCCTTGAAAATTGACAAAAGAAAAGTATTGTCTTATAATATTTTAGCAGTTTGGGGTTTCCCGTTTACAGTAATTCAATGCACAAGAGGAGCATTTTATGGCAGAGAAACAATTTGTTAAAGAAATTGCCGACATCAACACGGATTTTCCCCAATGGTACACCGACGTTGTGTTGAAAACGCAACTTGTGGACTACGGTCCCGTCAAAGGCACGATGGTAATTCGTCCTTACGGTTACGCCATATGGGAAAACATACAAAAGGAACTTGACGCCCGTTTCAAGGCTACGGGGCATCAAAACGCTTATTTCCCCATGCTTATTCCGCAAAGTTTGCTCAACAAAGAGGCGGAACACGTGGAAGGTTTTGCACCTGAAGTGGCTGTCGTCAACTACGCAGGAGGCGAGCAACTTGCCGAACCGTGCGTAATACGCCCCACAAGCGAAACGATAATTTGCAGCATGTATTCCAAGTGGATAAACAGTTACCGTGATTTACCTTTGAAACTCAATCAATGGGCAAACGTGGTGCGTTGGGAAAAAACGACACGTCCGTTTTTGCGCACATCGGAATTTTTGTGGCAGGAAGGGCACACGATACACGCCACAAGGGAAGAATCGTTGGCGGAAACGTTGAGCATGCTTAAACTGTATCAGGATTTTGCCAAAGACGTATTGGCAATGCCCACCTTTGTGGGACAAAAAAGCGAAAAGGAAAAGTTTGCCGGCGCCGAAGCCACCTACGGAATGGAAGCCATGATGTTGGACGGTAAGTCTTTGCAGGCAGGCACAACGCACCATTTCGGACAGAAATTCAGCAAAGCCTACGACATTCAGTTTCTTGACAAGGACAACACCAAAAAATACGTGTGGCAATCCAGTTGGGGAGTTTCCACCCGCCTTATCGGCGCAATAATAATGGCGCACGGCGACCAGCGTGGTTTGGTACTTCCCCCCAAAATCGCACCCATTCAGGCAGTTGTCATACCCGTTGCGGCGCACAAAGAGGGCGTTTTGCAAAAGGCGGAACAGGTAACAAAATGGCTCAAAGATGCAGGAATACGCACTCAACTTGACGTGCGTGATCAGTCCCCTGGATGGAAATTCAACGAGTGGGAAATGAAGGGCGTACCTGTCAGGTTGGAAATCGGCCCGAGAGATATCGAAAACGGCGTTGCAACTTGCAGCCGAAGGGACACCTGCGACAAACTCTCTTTGCCTCTCGACGGAATTGCCATTTCCGTTCAGACATTGCTGGAAGAAATTCAACGCAACATGTACAACAAATCGTTGGCGTTTCGTGACGCCCACGTCAAACTTGCCCACAACATGGAAGAGTTGGGACAGGTTTTGGACAGCAAATGTTTTGCCAAGGTGGTGTGGGACAAAGACCCCGCCTGCGAGGCGAAATTCAAGGAAAAATTTCAAGCCACCGTGCGTGTAATGCTGGACGAAAAACCCTTCCAGGATGTTTGCACCTGCTGCGGCGAAAAGGGCAAAGACATGGTTGTCGCCATTGTCGCCCGAGCCTACTGATTTGTGGCGATTTTGCCCTGCAATACGGTTGCAACAAAACTTCAACTACAAAACGGCGTGAAAAACATGCCGTTTTTTGTTGCAAAAAATCTTGCGTTGCGGTGTGCAAAAATGTCTGACTGCACTTGCCGTCTGTGCGCAGAAAAAATATTTCGGCTGTTGGTTTGGGTGTTTTTTGCGAAAGATTGTGTAACGCAAAATTTTTCCTAACGTTTTTGGTGCAACGGCTTTTGAGTGCAGGAATTGGCAAACGGTGTAAACGCAACAAAACACCGTTTGGTAAAAACGAGTGTCTCAAAGGCGTTAGTGCGTACGAAACAACAGAGTAAAAACAACTTTTACTATTTCAGTTTGCCGTTGTTGTAAAATTGTGCCGTTAAAAACGCTTTTCGATAAAGCAAGGTTTGTTAAACTGCTTTTACCATAAGTAAAACTTATGATTTGATAAATAAAAATTATTATAAAACCCGTTGCAAAAAGTTGGAATATTTTTTCTTTTGTGATATAATTTTTGCTAGTCAGGCGAGGAGACTCCGAACATGAATTTAGAGGCTTGGCGTCTGGAATAATAAATATATTTATTAAAAGGAGTAAAGAAAAATGAAAAAGGTTCTTGTAATTGCTCTTGCAGTAGTTATGACTCTTGCAGTTGTTGCTTTCGCTGCTTGCGCAACCGAACAAACAGTTACCGGTAAGTGCCACTATGCATCTAAATGGGGCGCATACGGCTGCATGGTTGACGTAACCGTTAAGGGCGACGTTATCACCTCCGTCAAGCTTTACACCGACGCAGAGGCTGCAGCGGCTGACAAAAACTGGAATGATGCTCACCGCACAACACCCAGTTGGACAAAGCCTGCCGAAGGACAACTTGGTTATGCTGCAACAGAAGCCGCTTATGCAACATGGATTGAAGACACATTTGTTGGCAAGACAGTTGCAGAAGTAAACGCTTACGTTGCTTCCGCTACCGCTGACGGACAAAGTGTTACAACCGAGGGCATCAACCTTGAAGGTGCTACACAGTCTGCTGCACGTGTTATCGTTGCTGTTAAGGACGCTCTTTCCAAACTTGCAAAGTAATTTAGTTTGAGAAAACAAAAAACCACGCTTTGTGCGTGGTTTTTTTGTGCCTAAAAGCCCTGTTTTATTGCAATGTTGCAGACGTTTTGTCAGGTAAAACTCTGCTTTGCAAATTTGCCCAACGGCAAAAACTTGCGACGCCGATGTAGCAACTGACGTTTGGGCAACTTGGCGTTTTCAACCTGTGTGGCAACAAAAACTTTTTTGCAAAAACCTTTATGGCAAAAAGGGTTTTTCGCCCAAACTTCCACAATGCGTGTTGCGAAAATGCCTGTTTGTAGCAAGCAAAAAACCGTTGAGGGCTTTGCCTCACTGCAAAAGGCAATGCACATTGTTGCCAAAAGGTCGGGGGATATGGTAAAATATACGGGCAAAGAGAAAATACCATGAAAAAATTTTTACCTGCAATAATTTTAATATTTGTTTTGACGTTGTGTGTTGTAGTGCCGCTTTCGGCGCAAGCCGATACCGCCACGCACACAGGGCAGTACACGCCCTCACACGGCAAGTACACCCTCACCACCATCGTGGACAACACTACAAAAAATCCCGTCGGCGTGGCATTTTCCGGCTATTACTTTGGCGCAAGCGGCATTCGTGTTACGGTGCAACTGTATTCTTCACCGCAACTGGACCTCAACTTTTGGATTGGCGACAATCTTTCGGGAAGTATGTTGCAAACAAGGGAAATGCTGGTGCAATTTTTCGACGAGGTGGACAGTTACATTGTGTCGATAGACGCCTGTGCAAACACGCAGTACGACGGCACACTTCAGGATGCTTCGGACATCTACCGTTACAACAATGCAAAGCTGGGTGAAACGGTGGAAATTTCCGCCGAAACATTTGAAATGTTGCAGATAGCACGTGAAATGTACAACGACACCGACGGTGCTTTCAATCCTGCGGTGTACCGTTTGGTGGATTTGTGGGGATTTTCCTCACGTATCTATTCCTACGGCAACTTCGGTTTGCCCTACGACAGAGTTGTTACTGGCGAGTACTTTGCCGAACACGGCTATCCGTTGCCCGAGCAGAAGTACATTGACGCCTTTTCCGACGGCAAGTTCACCGATTATTCCGAAAACGCCGTTACGCTCACTCAACAAGACGGCAAGTACTACGTAACCAAGAACGTTGCGCCTGCCGTTGTGGACGGTGTGGAATATCAGCAATGGTTGGATTTGGGCGGAATTGCCAAAGGTTACGCCGTGGACGGCATCAGGCAAATGCTGGACCAACGCAATCTTGAAAGGTACTACGTAGACGCCGGCAGCAGCAGTTCGCTGTACGGCTTGGGGGTGGGAGGCAGCGAAATGACTCTCAACCTCACCGACCCCTTCGACCCGTCGGCAATGTTTTTGCCTAAAATGCTGTTAGGCTTTTACGTGGGCAAAAGTTCCGTTTCCAGCAGCGGTCAGTATGTTCGCAAGTACACGACAAACGGAGTGGAGTACTCTCACATCATCGACGGTCTGACGGGTGCGCCTGCGCAAACGGGCGTGAAAGAGGTGCTGGTGGTAATCCCCCAAAGCGAAGGACTGTGGGCAGGAAAGGGCGACTGTCTGACAACGGCATTGACTGTTATGGGAAGACAAAAAACCGTCGACTTTGTAAACGGCTATCTGAAAGAGCGCAACATCACCATTGTGGTAGTGTACGAAACAATGGACGGAGGAAAGCAGATTTTGTCCAACTTGGACAAAAACGATATCGTCAACAAGGGCGAAAATTTCGACGAATTTCAGTGGTCGCTGGTCAAGCAGGAAGACGGCACCTTTGTGTACGATGCAAACGCTACTTTTGTTACACAGCAGGACGTGTACAAAACTCTTGTGATAGTGCTGGCAAGTTTGCTGGGCGTGGGCGTTGTGGCTGTTGTGGTGTACCACCTTGTAAAGGGCAGGAAAAACGCCTTGTCCAACGTTCAGAACGCCCGAAGGGACAAGCCTTTCAAAATCACCGACATTGTCGTGTATCTTGCGGTGGTGCTGGTAATCGTGGTGCTGTTTGCGGTATTTTTCGGGGAGGAAAAAACTTCCATGCAGACAGTTTCCGTGGTGGACGACCAAACGGGCGAACAGTTGTTTTTCTGCAATGTGATACGCAAAGAGTACAAGACAAACGACGGCAATTCCGACGGTTGGAAAATTGAGGTAAACAGCCTCGCAGACGGTTTGGAAGTTACTTTCAGCAAAGAAATAGATGGCGAAACGCACTTCAACAAAATGAAAATTACCTACGGCACAACGCCGACGGTGAAAATGACCGATTCGCTGTGCGGTTTCCATCAGGACTGCGTGTACGCTTTCGGCGAGGTAACGACGGCAGGCGGAGCAATAGTGTGCAGTCCCAACAGACTGAAAATTCTTACGGAGTAGCGTGTACCTGTTTTGTTGCAACGGTAGCAAAAATCTTGTAAAAAAACGGCTAAAATTTTGTAAAAGAACGGTAAAAAAAACGGTAGAATTATGACGGCTTTCAACAAAACAACTAAATTTTCCGCAAAGCGTGTAGCAATGCTTTCGGTGCTTTGCGCCATGGGACTCATCATGTTTATGGTGGAAAGTTTGTTTCCTCCGCTGTTTTTGCCGGGGGCGAAAATGGGCTTGTCCAACATATTTTCGCTTCTGACGGTAATTTTGCTGGGACCTGTGGACGCCTTGGTGCTGGTTTTGGTTCGCACAACGTTGGGCAGTATGTTCACGGGAAACATGTCCACTCTCATGTACAGCATGA